>Ga0256826_1000549_pt1 | contig 22859 bp, 29 predicted proteins | sample CV79metaG_FD_185975 | JGI IMG/M metagenome (GOLD analysis project Ga0256826, IMG submission 185975) | Hydrothermal vent microbial communities from East Pacific Rise, Pacific Ocean - CV79 | ecosystem: Environmental > Aquatic > Marine > Hydrothermal vents | place: Pacific Ocean: East Pacific Rise...
TGATAAGTCAAGCACACCACCATCACTTCTGTTTCCATCAAAGTTTTGGAGGATAAGAGCAATATTTGTTGCAGTGTCATTGTTTTCTGCAATAATATAAGGAGTTACAAGAGCAACAGCTGGAGCTTTTCCTAAAGAGAGGTTTCCGAGTTTAAACTCTACCTCTTCTCCTGCAATGTACTTAAAGTGACCATTTTCATCTGTAAAACCACTCTGTGTGTTTGTTTTAAAGTGAAGTCCTTTTGTTGGAGCATCTATAAATGTTCCTGTGAGTGTTGTAGGTGCTACTACTGGTGTAGAGTCATCACTACCACCACATCCAACTATAGCAAGTGCAGCAGCCGATGAGATAAGTAAGGTTTTAATTGATTTTTTCAGTTTCATAATATTTCCTTTTTTTTTGAAGTTGTTAAATTCTAGTACTTTGAAGTGTCACTCACATGACATTTTGAGTGATTTAGTTAAATTCATGATAAAATATGAAAATAAAAACAGAAGGTAACACTATAAAAAAGATTCAAAATAGTTCAGTAATTATGCTTGTATTTGTTATTTATTTAGTCTTTATGGCAGTAACTTATGAGCTTTTTCAAGAGAACATAAAAGCTAAACATGCACAAGAGACCAAGATACTGTTCTACAAGATACAGCTACATACAAGTAAGTTACTCTCTAATTTACTCTACCAATATACACAAGATAAAGAGAAAATTTTAACAAAGCATAAAGAGGTTTTTGCACTTCTGAAAAAAGTTAAAGAGCCCTTAACAGTAGACTTGTCATTTCTGTGTGAACCTCCCTATAATGTATATATTACTAACAAAGATTTAGTAATTACAAATACAACATTTCAAAAAGATAAGGGTTTTGACCTGAGTTTTGCAAAAGATATTTTTGACAGGCATTTTAATGAGGAAAAAGTTGGACTAAGCACACCACTTTTTGAAATATCTTCAAAACAGTTTTTTAGCTATACCGATGAGTATTTAATAGATTCGCAAGGGGAAAAGCTAGGGATAGTGCAGGTAAGTTATGTTTATAAAGATAGTAGTTTAGAGCTTAAGAGTATTCAGAAACTACTTGAGAAGTATCCTTCTATTGTAGATGCAAAAGCATACATTATGGTTGACAGTGGTTTTATAAGTGACATTATACTTAAAGATTTTTCTTCAGATAAACCAGACTTAAAAGAGGTTATAAGAAGAGAAAAAGAGGGACACATTGTCGCTAGTAAACTCAAAAATGATGAGTTCTTAGTACAAGAGATACAAAAAGATGAAAAAAGTTATAGTGAGCTATATCTTTCAGTAGAGAGTGCTATATTTGATAATACACGAATTGTTTACTCTATACTTATGGATAACTCAGGTTTAGATAGACAGCTAGAAAAACTAAATATATCAATGCTCTTTTTATTATTTATCAGTTTTTCAGCACTCCTTATAATGCTGCGTTTGAGAAGAAAAGAGATAAAACTAAGTGAACAAGATAAGTTTATACAGAGCTCTATGCATGAGATTAAAACACCTTTGAGTGTTATAACTCTTAACAATGAACTCAGAGAGTTAGAGTTTGGACGAGATGAATACACACAAGAGATAGATAGTGCTATAAAGGTGTTAAAGACCTCTTATGATGATATGAGTTATACCATGACAAAAGACTCACTAAGTTACCCCGTAGAGTTACTAGAGTTAGAAGCGATACTCTTAGAGAGAGCAGAGTACTTTAAAAGTATAGCAAGCTCAAGCTCTAAGCAGATATATTTAACTATTGAGAGTGCCTGTTTTGTTAGAATATCTCAAGTAGAACTCATTCGTCTTATAGATAACAACCTTTCAAACGCAGTAAAGTATAGTGACAAAGAGACAAAAATAGAAGTAGTCCTTAAAGAGTCTAGTTTAAGTTTTAAAAGTCAAGGGGCTCTTATTAAAGATGTAGATAAAATCTTTGAAAAATATGTGAGAGAAAATAGTGTTGTTGGTGGGCATGGTTTAGGACTCAACATAGTACATGAGATATGTCAAAAGTATGAGATAGATATCACTGTTACCTCAGAGAGTAAAAAAGGAAATATTTTTGAGTATAGCTTTAAATGTCATAAGTGTGACATATGAGCGAGCTAGAATAGAGTATGAAAATATTACTTCTTGAAGATGATGTAGCCCTTAACCGTGCTATAAAAAAAATAACTGAGCTTGATGCACATGTAACAGACTCTTATGTTGATGGGCGCGATGTTTTAGATGATATTGATGATGTCTATGATCTTTATATTCTTGATATAAATGTACCTCATGTAAATGGTTTAGAACTGTTAAAAATAATAAACGAGAGAAATTCTTTAGCGCAGGTGATTATCATCAGTGCTAATACAGACCTTCTTTCCATCGAAAAGGCATACAAGTCAGGCTGTATTGATTACCTACGTAAACCATTTCATCTTCAAGAGTTACGTATAAAAATATCTAAGTTAAATAGTATGATAGAAACACCCCTCTCAAGTTTTAAACTAAAAGAGGGAGCATCAGCATTTACTAAACAGGAGAGAACTTTCTTACTGCTTTTGCTTAAGCATAAAGAGTTAGTGAACTATGAGATGATTGAAAATACTCTCTACCCTCAAAAAACTATGAGTATGGATAGTCTGCGGGCATTAGTGAAAAGAGTACGTGCTAAACTTGAGGGAGACATCATTAAAAATGTTCTTCAAGAGGGGTACCGGTTAGAGCTCTAATCCATCCATCTGCGAGGGTCATAACCATCAGTAGGTCTTACTACTTCTTTTTTTTCAAACCCTTTTTGCATCATAGAGGACTCTTCTATATTCAAGAAACCAAATTTTTTATAAAAATTATTTGACTCTTCGTTATTATAGCTATTAACTTTTAGTGTTGTGTACATCGAAGCAGCTTCAAGTAAGAACTGTTCCATCATAGCTGCCTCTATCCCTTTTTCTCTAAACTCTGGAAGAATAGCAAGAGAGAGAGTGGGAGTCTCTTCGTTGTGAAGTTGCCTACTCCAAATAGCTCCTGCAATTTTATTCTCTACTAATGCATAAAGACCTAAGTCATTAGTTGTTAAACCATAAAGATTATAATAAATATCAAGATTATCTGCATCAGGATGTGCATGTTTTGTCATATCTTGAACGATTTTACTCTCACTTGAACGGAGGAAATAGAGGGTGGGTTTCATAGCTACTCTTTTTAATGAATTATACTATAATTACTTTATGAAAAATCATTTAATAGTTGTCTCTCTTCTCTCCTCAAGCTTACAAGCTGGTCCTCCAATGTTAAGTGATGATCCTTTTGTTCCAAATAAAGGGCAGTATGAAATTAATCTTGCTGGTGGATTTTCTCAAGCTCAAGAGATAGTTACTACAGCTCCAATAGTAGATGCCAACTATGGTTTGCTCGAAGATGTACAGGTGACATTTGCCCTAGGATATATAACTGCACCAAGTCAGAAAGGTTTTGATGCTTTAGAGTTAGCCTTTAAGTGGAACTTTTATAGTGATGATTTTTTTGCAGTGGCTGTAAACCCGAAATATCTCTCAAATCCTGTTGACTCTATTTTTAATGAGGGAGAAGTGTATGAGGTAAGTATTCCTATGAACTTTACTTTGAGTGAAAATCTTAGCCTTGTTGTATCCCCTGCATTTATATACCCTCTTACCACAGATGAAGCTCATTTAGAGCTTGGAGGATACTTTAAATACAGCTATAAAAGAAGTGACTTTTTTGTAGAGTATTTTGGTGAAGCAGCTAAGAAGTACAATAATCTTTTTAGTATTGTAAACTTTGGCTATATGATGCAATTTCATAAAAATGTTGCATTTATGCTCTCTATTGGTCGAGAACTCAAAAGCCCAGAGAAAGAAGCTACCATCGTTTATAGCGGACTTCAATTTGTGTTTTAGATGGCTTTTGTGTTATAATTTTTAAAAGTCAATTGATATGAGGAGGATGTTATGCAAGTAGCTCAGTACACATTTCAGTCACCTTCGACAAGCCAAGTTCAAGTAGGTAGACTAGACCCAAGTTCTGTAAAAGAAGAAACAGTAAAAAGTGCTCCCCCAAGTAATGTAACAAATCAAACTGTTCAAAAAGCTGAATCATTTGCTGCATCGCAAACACGAGAGGTAACACCGAGTGTAGAGGCAAATTCAATAGACATTTATGTTTAAAACTTTTTTTGCCACTACTCCACTAGTGACTTAAAGTTCTTAAGTGTAAGAAGCTTGAGGTTTTCACCTTTAAGAGATTTCAGCTCTTTTGAGAAGCCATTTTTAGAGACTATAACAAATATATCTGCTTTTATTCCAGCTTTTTCACAAGATTCTTGAAGTCGAGAAAGCTCGCTCTTTTTTGTTTTAGCATTTGTATACTTACAAGTTCCAGCAACTATTTTTCCGTCTTTTGTAGTAGCAAATATGTCTAAGTGTATCTCGTTATCCCAGTACTCGCTTATCTCTTTTATAGGGTCTTCTTTAAAAGTAGTTTTGAGAAGTTCATGAGAGAGTTCTATAAAAGGGAGTTGTAGAAACTCTGCGGAGCGGTTAGCATATCTCTCCTCTAACTCTTTGTAGTCTCCATCACGAATACCTTTAAATATAGGCGATACAAATGCAAACCAAAAACGTAGGAATGGTGAAGTAAAGTAGAGACGGTTAGAGACTGACTCTGCCTCTTCCCACGAAGTGAAAACTGCTTTTGATTTCTCTAGTCTTATGACACCACTCTCGCATAACTCTGCAACTGCTTTATCTCCAACTTCTTTAGAAACATTTGCACGTCTATAAGCCGTATGTGTACGACCATCACCTAGTGCAATAGCACTGAGTATAGAGTGATGCAGAGGCATTCCATCTGTAAGTTCTGTTACATCATTACGAATGTAGCGAAAATCTGGAAGGATCAACTCTTTTATAAGTTCTACAGACTCTTTTGAAGTGTCTATCGCACCCCAACCTACACCACCAAAGATGGCAAATTTTTCTATTGCATCTTCCATTTTAGTGGGTGTATGCTCTTTATAAAATGATATGAATTGCTCTAAAAGAGTCTCTTTACTTAGTATGATGATAAAGCCTTTTTATTTTCTTTTGACATTATAACATTTTGTGACTACACAAACACTACACACTAATAAAGTACAATACTTTCAGAATTTTAAATTTAAGGAATCAAAAATGACAAAGTTAAATCTTTCAGCACTACTTTTAGGTGCAGCTCTATTTACAGGAATGGGTGCTCTTAGTTTAAGTGCCTCAGATATGAAGTGTGGTGCAGGTAAATGTGGTGGTGCTTCTGAGAAGCCAGCTGCAAAATGTGGTGCTGGTAAATGTGGTGATGCTAAGAAAGCTCCTGCTAAAAAATGTGGTGCTGGTAAATGTGGTGATGCTAAGAAAGCTCCTGCTAAAAAATGTGGTGCTGGAAAGTGTGGTAAAAAATAGTCTCTGACTATTAAGCAACTTCTATAGACCTTCTAATATTTATTGGAAGGTCTAATCTTTTAACTTCTCTCTTAACCCTCAAAATATTTTATTAGTTTAATTTCCATTTGGTATAAATACCACAACTTGGACACTCTGGAATAAGTTCACCCTCGTTTACATGTACTTTTGCACCACATCCACTACATTTAAGGTCTGCATCTATAACTGCTTTTGTCCCTATTTGAAACTCTACTTTCATAGCTGTAGCCGTGTATGTTGTAACACTATAGGGTACTATGTATGTGAGTAAAAGTTTTGTTAAACTGAGTTGTTCAAGTGAGAGTATGATTAAAGCATCTCCTTGATTTATGAAGTTAAGAGCTGTTCCGACAATGAGGGAAACTTTGAGGGCACGGATGATAATACTTTTTGAGATAGCTATCTCGCAGTATATTTTAAAATGTTCATAGGTCATTATTTTATATCCTGAAATTTATCTCGTATTTTTAAAAAGATCTCTAAGTTATCTAAAAAAAGTTTTACAAGAGTTGGGTCAAAGTGTTTGCCACTCTGCTCTTTAAATAGGGCTAAAATCTTCTCTATTTCCCAAGCTTCTTTATAGACTCTTTCACTTCCCAGTGCATCAAAAACATCAGCAATAGCAGTAATCCGACCATAAATATGAATCTCTTCCCCACTAATACCACGAGGGTAACCTGAACCATTCCACTTTTCATGATGCTCATTCGTAACAATAGCTGCTGCTTGGAGTATAGGCTTATGAGAGTTTTTTAGCATATCAAACCCAAGTGAAGCATGTGTTTTCATAACTGTAAACTCTTCATCTGTGAGTTTTCTTGGTGCGTTTAATATGGCATCGGGTATGCCTACTTTTCCTATATCGTGCATAGGAGATGCCATCTGCAACTTATCTGCTTCTTTATGTGAAAGACCATATAAAAGAGCGAGTGCATGAGAGTAGTATGCTACACGTTTGACATGGTTACCAGTCTCTTTTGAACGTGTCTCACCTATCTCTCCCATCGCATAGATAACTTCTCTTTGAGTCTCTTCTATGGCATCATTTAGTTCAATGACTTCTGTTACATCTGTGAGGTATGCTAGAAGAAGTTGCTCTTTTTTTAAACCTTGAAGTTCTATCTGAAAACATTTGTTATTGTGTTCAAATAAAATATTTTGAGTAGAAGAATTTTCTATAATATCAACAGCATCCTCTATAGAAATACACTGAGTCGATACAACTTCTGGCAGCTCTTTTTTGGCAGCTTCATTTTTAAAGACGAGGTCTGAATTAATATCGAAAATGAAAACAGCAGAGGGATTATACTTGGGAAGAAATGTAAGATAATAGTTGTTTTTACTAAAGCGTTCATTTATTTTTAAAAGGTAATACCCAAAGCAGAACCTAGAGGCTCCTGTATAGGCTAAGAAACTTGCTGGTATAAGTAAAAGATAACAGGAGATATAAATGGCTAAGAGTGTTAGCAAAATAGCTAGTGTAAAGCGTACATAAGAGTCTATATTGTTCATATTACAACTGTGCTTTTCAAACATAAAATTCTCTCCTAAAGTTTTATTTTCATCTTGTCATTTGCAAAGTCTACAGGGCCTTTATAAATGCTTTGTATAGTTTGAAGTGACTCTTTTTCATTACCTATCGTTCTATTCATTCTATGTGTTAAAAGAACTCTTTTGACATGAGATTTTTGTGCAATATTTGCAATTATAGTTGGAGACATATGGAGTTGTGTTGCATAACCCGCTGCATGTTTGGGTATGGCATGGTGGGCTACAAAAAGGTCTACATTTTGAGCGATTTTCTCTAAGTTTTTGTTTTTATCATTTGTGTCACCACTTATTAAAATACTTTTTCCTGCTACATCTATACGGACTGCTAAAGCAGGAACATTTCCATGGTAAACAGGGATAAGTGTTAGCGTGAAATCTTTGTATCTTCTAATCGTTTTTTCATCTATGTCAAAAGGAATGATTTGAAATGAGTCACTATCCTCATTTAGCACATCTTTCATATATCTGTATGCACCATTACGACCAAATAGTACATCAAGGTACTCACTTGTCGAGGGAAAACTCCAGTTGTCATCAGGTCCTATGATGTCTAAGCTAGCACTTCTTTGTGAAAAGTACCCTGCCTTCACATAAGAGGGTAGATCAACACAGTGGTCTATATGAAGGTGTGTAAGTACTACTGCTTGAAGGTCTTCAAGTCTTGCATGTTCTTCTTCAAAACGCAGCATTGAGCCACTTCCCATATCTACTATAAGCCTTGCTTTCTTATCGACCCAAAGAAGATAAGAGGTACTTGCTCTCCCATCGAGTTCTGGTCCACCAGAGCCGAGTACTTCTAACTCTATCTCGCTAGAGTAAAGTAGGGTCACTGTAAGTAATAAAAAAAATTGTTTTAGCATTGAAGTCTCCATCTTTAATATTTTAAGTATAACACAGATTCATATAAGACACTTCTCAAATCACTACACATTTACTGCACACTCCCTAGATATAATTTCGCTACAAATCAAAAATAAGGATTCATAAATGAAAATGAATATCAAAAAATTAGTAGTAGGTACATCTTTAGTAGGTGTTATGGCAATGGCAAGTGGCTGTGCTTCAATGGGTATGTGTGGTGGTAGTAAATGTGGTAGTAGTGATAAAAAAGCCTCTTCAAAGTGTGGTAGTGGTGATAGCGAGAAAAAAGCTGACACTAAATGTGGCAGTAAATAGTCATATGCATGACAAGTGTGGACTAGGACTTCGGACTGAGTTTATACATGATGTTTACAAGCATGATCTCAAGCCTTCTTGGTTTGAGGTTACTCCAGAAAACTGGATGTATATGAATGTAAAACATAGAAAAATATTTGAACGAATTGTGAGTGATTTTGAGATTGTAGCTCATGGTTTATCACTTTCAATTGGTTCAAATACTCCCTTAGATAAAAACTATCTCAAAGATTTAAAAATATTTCTTGATGATTATGAGATTGAGCACTACTCAGAACACTTGAGTTTTTGCTCACTTGATAACAAGCAGATGTATGAACTCCTTCCTCTTCCTATGACATATAATATGGTCGAATATATAAGTGATAGAGTAGATGAGGTACAAAATATCTTAGGTCGAAGTATAGCTTTAGAGAATGCTTCTTACTACTATGTACCCTATGCTGAGATGGAGGAGACAGACTTCATCAACGCAGTGATGCAAAAAAGTGGTGCTAAACTTCTTCTTGATGTAAATAATGTTTTTGTAAACTCACATAACCATGGCTTTAATCCTAAAGAGTTCTTAGATAAAATTGATTATGAAAACATAGCTTATATGCACATCGCAGGACATATTGAAGTGAATGAAAATCTCTATATAGATACTCATGGCGAAGCGGTAAAAGATGAAGTGTGGGACTTACTTACTTATGTAAAAAATGCAGGAGTAGATAAGCCCATTTTACTTGAACGCGATAATGATGTACCAAATTATGAGACTATAATGAAAGAATATAAGTATATGCAAAAGATTTATTCATGAAGTTAGAGCAAGCTGTTCAAAAGCGATTTATAAATGCCATTACCAAGCAAGAAGAGTTGCTAACACCAAGTGGAGCACTCCAAGTCTACCAAGATTTAGTTTATTATAGATTTTTAGAGGTGTTTGAAAAAGCTTATCCGCGTTTTAAAAAGATGGTGAGCAAAGAGAAGTTTAGTGAGCTCATTTATAAGTTTTTAAAAGTTGGGGCAAAAGACCCTATTCTTTGGCGAGTGAGTGGAGAGTTTAAAGAGTTTCTCATAAAAGAGAATGACTTAAAGATAGAGTTTTTAGAAGATCTCCTAGAGTTTGAGTTTTTGGAAGTAGAGATGTATATGCATAAGTATCAAGAGTATAAAGAAGACATATTTACATTAGAATCATCGTATACTCTTTCTGCTGATGTGAATATAAGAACATTTAGTTATGCCGTGCACCATCCAGATTTTGATACTAATACTCAAAAATTTGAGAAGGGAGAGTACACTGTTCTTTTTTACTATGAGAGAGAAACTCAGTCAATAGTTTATGAAGAGATAACACCTTTTATTTCTATGTTTTTACAAACAATAACAAGAGAACAAAGTATTTCTATGTTTATCGATGATAGAGTCAAAGAGTATGGAGTTACAAGAGAAGAACTATTAGAAGTTTTACTTCCTATACTTGAACAGTTCAGATCAAAAAATATTATAACTACACAAACTCTGCACACTTAAGGGATACAATACTTCTAATATTAAAAATCAGGAGTTTATTATGTGTATTAAAGATATATATAAAGAGTTTACACGTTTGAGTGAGTATACATCATCATTAGGATTATTGGGGCTAAGACTCATTTTAGCGTATACTTTTTTTGGACCAGCGATGTTAAAGTGGAAAGATATTGGCTCTGTAGCTGAATGGTTCGGGTATATGGGTATTCCTTTTCCTACTTTGAATGCTTATATGGCTGCATCAACGGAAATGGCGGGAGTTGTTCTTTTAACTTTAGGACTTTTAACTCGTTTTATCTCTATTCCTCTTATCTTCATTATGTTTATCGCCATTGCTACTGTACATGGTCAAAATGGTTTTGCTTTTGTAAATGAAGCAGTTACATTTACGGATGCTTATGTAAATGGAAATCTTGTAAACGGAACGATTATTCAACTACAAAATGGGTATGAGTTAGTTCTTTATTATATTTTAATGCTTCTTGTCTTAGTTGGGAATGGTGCTGGAGCTTTTTCAGTTGACAGATTAATATTTGGGAAGAAAAATTAAGATGAAAATTCATGGAATAAGACCAGAACTACAACCCGAAGCAGTAAATAAAAAAGCAAGAGAAGCAGCTGAAGCAAATGTACAAGCAGATAGACCAGTGAGAGGCCACGATGATGTTGTCCCTCCTGTGAAAACAGATACTATTAATCCTCATAGATTATTAGATATACGAGGTTAGCAAAGTGGAAGCCTTTAAAAATTTTACTTCGAACTTGGGAAGTTATGACTTCCCAATGCTGATGTTTTTATTAAAAGCATTTTTTGTGCTTTTTGTAGTTATATCAATCATTCTTCTTATCTACGATAGATTTATTCAGCGTGAGAATCAACTTCTTATAAACTATCCGCTCATTGGACGTCTTCGTTACTTCTTCTATGCTCTTCGTGATCCTATGCGTCAGTATTTTGGTGATGAGAAATTTTATGAGTCTTTTGATAAGGTAAAGTGGGTACTTAACTCTGCAGAGAGAAAATCTCCTTATGCCTCTTTCTCTCCAGAGCAACCCCAAAAAAGTGCGAGACTTAGCATAAAAAATGCAAACTGTGTTTTAAATACTGAAGCTGTGAGTAATAAGTTTAGTGTGACCTTTGGTAGTGATGCTAAAAAGCCATTTACTACAAGTTCTGTATTTGGTAGAAGTGCTATGAGTGATGGGGCTATCTCCCCCGAGGGAACTCGTGCATTTAGCAAGGGTGCTTACTTAGGAAACTTTCCTATTAACACAGGAGAGGGGAGTCTTACTTCAAACTTTCTCTACACTCATAAGTATGAGAAAGAAAATCATAAATACCTAGACACCTACGAGGGAACCTTTTTTGCAAAAGGTATTTACAAGATAATGAAGTTTTTCTTTCATCAAGCTGGGGCAGAAAAGGTCTATAGACATTTAGTCATAGATGCTGATGATGCGGAGAGTTATCTTTTTGACTCTTTGAGTTTAGTTTGTTACCGTATAAACTGGAAGGCACCACTCGAAAACTTTCCTCAGGAAGTTCCCTCAGATATTCCAGACATTATATTTCAAATGGGAAGTGGTCTCTATGGTGTACGTCATAGTGATGGTACTTTTGATGAAGATAGATATAAAAAGACTATGCGCTTTGCAAAAATGACAGAAATTAAGATGGCACAAGGAGCAAAACAGACAGGTGGAAAACTTCTTGGGAGTAAAGTAAGTGAGGCTATCGCTTATTACCGTGGTGTTGAAGCAGGAAAAGACCTCTTCTCTCCAAATCAGTTCCCATTTGCTCACAACCTTGAAGAGCTTTTTGATTTTATGGGGAGACTCAAAGAGCTTTCAGATAAACCTGTCGGAGTGAAAATAGTTATCTCTTCACAAGAGGGTTTCAGTGAGTATGCTGATCTTATTAAGAAGAGAATAGATGCAGGAAGTAGTGCTTACCCTGATTTTATCACTATAGATGGTGGTGATGGTGGAAGCGGTGCTGCACCACTAGAGATGATGATGACAGTGGGTATGATAATAGCAAAAGCACTCTATATAGCGGATACAACTTTAAAAAATGTTGGTGTTCGGGAAAAGGTAAAAATCATTGCGAGTGAAAAAGTGCTTACTCCCGATGATGCTATTGTACTTTTTGGAATAGGGGCTGACTATGTAGCTATTGCAAGGGCTTTTATGATGAGTGCTGGGTGTATTCGAGCTCGTGAGTGCTCTGGTGCAAATGGTCGCAGTTGTCCTGTTGGACTTGCGACGCAAGACAAGAGTAAACGAGCATCATTTTTAGTCGAGAAAAAAGCTGTCAATATAGCTTCATATCATGGACAACTTCTCTTTGGTATAAGAAATTTACTTGCAATAATGGGTCTTAAAAACATAGAAGCACTTAATAAATCGCATCTACTGTTTAAAGATCATACAGGTAAAACATATATGAATGTAGACCACTACTTTGAAGACTCAGTAGTTAATTAAAAAGGGTATAAAATGAGACAAATATCGCTCAAAGGAAGAGCTTATCCGAGTGATTTAAATCACTCTGGAACAGTTTTTGGTGGTTGGATAATGTCCAAGATGGATAAAGCTGCCTCTATAGCAGTTGAAGATATTGTAGATTCGGGTGCAGTGACTGTTTCAGTGAGTGACCTAAACTTTTTAAAGCCTATACGAAATGGGGATATAGTTACCATCTATACTGACATTAAAAAGATAGGAAACTCTTCTATTGCTATTTGTGTGGATGTTACGGTAAGATGCAAACAATCACATCAGGATTATGATGTTACCAAAGCAGTTTTTACTTTTGTAACAGTAGATGAAGATGGAGAAAAAGTAGCGGTCCGAGATGTTATACGAGCTGATATAGATGAGGATGTAAAAGGGCTACTTTAATTAAGGATAGTAATGCAATACATTTTACTTTTAGTTGCTTTTTTCTTACAAATGTCCCTTCTCAATGCGCAGGAACTAAAAAAATTAGACTTTGGAAATAAAGATATCCCCTGGCGTCTAGAGAGAATTAATTTTTATTTTGAAAATGATCTTTTCTTTAACTCTGATTCTAAATATACCTCCGGTCTGAAACTCTCTAGTGTATACTTTGTCCCTCTAGCAGATAAATTTTTTGAAAAAGTCCCTTTCTTATATGACGAAAGTAAAGCACACTTCGTGAGTATGGGAATAGCCCAACAAATTTTTACTCCTACGGACACCATTGCAAGTGAATTGGTAGTAGAAGATAGACCTTATGCGGGATGGCTTTATTTTGAGTATGGAGTGCACCAAAGTTCTGGAACTGAGTTGGATTCTCTGAGTATACAAGTGGGAGTTGTTGGTGCATACTCAGGTGGAGAGATGGCACAAAAAACCGTACATAGTTTAAGAGATATTCCGATTCCTAATGGATGGGATCACCAACTCAACAATGAGTTAGGAGTAAATCTTAATTATCAACATAAATGGCGAATTGTACCTCAAAAAATTTATGGTATTGAAAGCAACTTTATTCCTTTTGTTGAAGGGAGTTTAGGAAATGTAAGAACTGAACTTAAAACAGGAATGCTTATGCGTTTTGGTTGGAATCCTATTGCAGATTTTGGTTCATCTTCTATAGATATTGGTGGAGAGAATGGAATACCAATTCGAACAAACTGTCTATGTCCAGTCTATCAACCTTGGAGCTTTACATTTAACCTCGCTTTTGCAGGTAAGGCAGTAGTACGTAATATATTTTTAGATGGAAATAGTTTTAGCAGTAGTCATTCTGTTGCAAAAGAAATTTTTGTTGGCTACACTTCTATTGGCTTTAATGTACGCTACAACCATTATGCTTTTGACTATATTTTAACAGATTTTACAAAGCAGTTCAAACTTGAAAATCACGACCATAAGTATGGTTCCTTACTCTTCTCCTATGTTTACTAACACAAACACTGCACACTTTTAGAGTATAATAAGAGTAAGAAAAGAAAAAAAAGGAGTCTATTATGTGTATTCCTCATGGAGCTAGTGGCTCAAGAAGTAATGGATTTGTCAAAGATGACAAACCAAAAAAACATATACAGAGGGTCTCTCAAGATATATTTGAGAGAGGCGATCCCGATTTTGTAGATGAAAGAACAACTCCCTATATCCCAAAACCAAAGAAAAAGTCTTTTTTTGAAGCACTTTTTGGTGAGTAGAATAGTGATGCAGAGTTTACTTAAACGCAGAAACTTTTTAAAAGCAGGATTTCTCTCATCTGCTGTTATCCTCACAAGTGGATGTGATATTTTCGGTGTTACAACTTCGAGAGATACTATAAAAATTCTTCAAAATGACCTCTTCCCAAAAGCTAAAGACCTTGGTATAAATACAGCAGATTATATAACTATTGTATATAGACAACATAAGATTGCAAAGAGAGATAAAGAGTTTTTAAAAAATGGTGTAAAATGGTTAAATGAAACAGCGATAGAGATGTTTAAACAGACCTATACTAAACTTTCATCTTTACAAAGACAAGAGGTTTTAAGAGAAATTGTGACAACTCAGTGGGGTGAGTCTTGGATAGACACTATGCTGCGTTACATTATGGAAGCGAGTTTAGGTGACCCTATATATGGTGGAAATAATAGACAAGCAGGTTGGAAATGGCTTGACTTTGAAGGTGGAAAACCAAGACCAAAAAAGGTGTATCTCTAATGTATGATATTTGTATTATAGGAAGTGGTGCTGGTGGATCACCTATCGCTTATGAGTTGAGTAATGCAGGATTTAAGGTGGTAGTTCTTGAAAAAGGGGCACTTTATGATGAGACAACTTTTAACAAAGATGAGTTGGCTGTCTCTCGTCGTGATATGTTTACACCTCCTCTTTGGGAACAAAAGCACATTATAAATGAGTATAGTCAGTCTGGAAAATTTACCCGTTATGATGGGGAAGAGTCTGGCTGGAGTTTTTGGAATGGTTCTATGGTTGGGGGCAGTTCTAACTTAATGAGTGGCTATTTCCATAGAATGAAGCCAGCCGATTTTGAGCTTTTGAGTTCTTATGGTGAAGTGAAAGGTGCAAATGTAGTTGACTGGTGTATTAGCTATGATGAACTTGAACCCTACTATGATAAGGTAGAAAAAGTTATAGGAGTGAGTGGAAATGTTGTAGAGCATGACTTTCAAGAGCCTCGCTCAACACCAAATTTCCCTTACCCTATGCTAGAGACAAATGGTGTGACAAAGTGGTTTGATGCAGCTTGTGAAACATTAGAATTCACTCCTGTACCTACTCCAAGAGCTGTCCTCTCTCAAAATGCACTCGGACGCAATGGCTGTTACTACTCTAACTTTTGTGGGAGTTATGGGTGTGAGAGTGGGGCTAAGGGAAGTGCACGAGCTGCACTATTACAAAAGTGTAAGGCTAAAGTTATTACAGATGCATTTGTGTATAGACTTGACTCAAAAGAGGGGCGAGTGACAAAAGCACACTACTATACAAAGCATGGCATACCACATACTATAAATGCAAAGATTTTTGTTCTAGCTGCACAAGCTATAGAATCCTCGCGTTTACTGCTTAACTCTAAAAATGATGCGTTTCCAAATGGAATGGCAAACTCTAGTGGTGAGCTTGGAAAAAACCTTATCTTTTCAGCTGGTGGCAGTGGAAGCGGTCGTTTTATCTTCGAGAACCTTACAAAAGAGCAGAGAGAAACTCTAATGCAACCAGGACTCTTTTTTAATAGAAGTCTCCAAGATTGGTATGACTATACAGATGGGTGTCACATCTATAAAGGTGGGACTATAGACTTCCTTTTTGAGCATCAAAACATCATTAGCCGAGTCAATCGTGAACTTTATGATGAAAATGGAAACATAATGTGGGGTGAAAAATTAGCCGAAAAAATAGAAAAAAGAGTCACAACTTCTCGTGTTTTAACTTTTGAAGTCTTTAATGACTGGTTACCTACGGACAACTGTAATGTAGCAGTAGATGAAGAAGAGACAGACAAGTATGGTGTGCCAGTAGGGGTTATAAACCTAAACTCACATCCTCAAGACTTAGAAGTTGGAGAGCATTTAGCACAAAAGGCAGTTGCAGTACTAGAGGCAATGGGTGCAGTAGAGATAGACTACTCTATCTCAGGCTCACCTCCCCCTAATCTTGTAGCAGGAGGGTGTCGTTTTGGAAATGATGCAAAAACTTCAGTACTTGATAAAAACTGTAAGGCACACGACTTAGAGAACCTTTATGTAACAGATGCCTCTTTTATGCCAACAGGAGGAAGTGTCCCCTACACTTGGACTATCTATGCAAACTCTTTTAGGGTTGCAGATGTTATAAAAGAAGAGCTGATGAGAGATAGTAGCCACTCTTAGAGAGGGAGTTAATAGGAAAAGTAGGTAACTTTTTCCTTAAACGATAGATGAGCTCTCGTAGAGAATCTTCTCTATTTTGAGAATCTTCCCAAATATACTCTGTTAACTCTTCAGTATTTACTACATTTCCAAAAGAGTTACAGAGTAGCTCTATGACTTTGTACTCATTTTTACTGAGTTTAACCAACTCACTACCAAGTGTTAATATTTTACTCTCATAGGTGTAAGTATACTCAGCTATCTGGAGTGTAGTCTCTTTTTTAGGGCTACTTTGTTTTAATGCTCTTGCTGCAACTGCTAAGATAGCCTCTATGTCTGTTTCGCTTACAGGTTTTATGAGGTAACCTAAAGGAGAAGAATCCATTGCATCATTTATAGTGGCACTGTTTTGATAAGAAGTGATAAAGACAGAAGGAATATTATATTTATTGCGTAATATCGCAGCACACTCTATGCCATCCATCTTTCCATTTATCTCTATGTCCATAAAAGTTAGGTCAATATCTAGATTTTGTACTTTTTCTAAAAGAGGTTGGGCACTGTCAAAAGTGCCTAAAACACTATGCCCTAAGTCTTCTACACTCTCTTGAAGAAAAAGAGCAGTTAGACTATCATCTTCTACTATAATTATATTCATATGTCCTCTAATTGTCATTTTTTGCAATTATACGCTTTTATATATTAAAAAAGATACAATAAATTTATGAAAATTATTACTATCCTTGTATTCTTCTTTATACATCTTACAGCTATGGAAAACTTCACAGTAGAGTGTTATGAAGATATTTCAAAGCAAGAGACTATTAACTCTATAGTGACTAAACAAAGAACATTTTTTAAGCCTATGGATAAGAGAAACTTTGGCACTATTAATTCTGCTATATGGTTAAAAATATCTGCTAAAGAGGGTAGTGAAGAATCTATAGAAAATATATTTTCCTTTGAAGACAATAGACTTGATAGAATAGAGATATATAAAGGAACACTCCTTTTAAATGTTATTGGTGACCTTTTACCTTTTAGTAAGCGTAATATTAAGACGGCTAATGCTGCGTTTAAGATACTAACAAAAGGTGAAAACTATTACATTAGAATCACGAACAAAGGAGTAATGAATATACGCTTTAATATTCATACTATTGATGAGTACGAGTTACAAACAGTAGAAGAAAAAATGTTTTATTCATTTTACTTTGGTGCTGCAATTTTAATGATTTTGTATAACTTTATTCTCTTTTTATTTATTAAAGAGAGAGTGTTTTTTGAGTATGTTGTTTATCATTTAGCTTTAGTTGTGATAATGTTTTACTTTAATGGAGTTATCTTAATGAACTATGCTCCAAATACTGAAAATCTTAACTTGGGAAATGTTCCTATATGGCTTGCATCGTTTACAGTCTTAATGGCGACACAGTTTACTCGTTCCTACTTACAAACAAAGAGACTTTTACCAAAAACTGACAATTATATTTTACTTCTAATGAGTTTTAATATGCTATCTATTATCTTAAGTGTATTTGACATTTCTTACATTATTAACAATGTATTCTCTTCTCTTATAATGGTAGTTGAGAGTCTTTTTCTTGTTGCTATTTCGCTCTATCTCATCATTAAGAAAAAGAGTGATAGTGCAAAGTTTTATTTTATTGGTTGGGGAGTAATGCTCTTTTCCGTTGTTATGATAGGGTTTATTACTTTAGGTGTTTTACCTAGAAACTACATTACATCACATATCTTTCAGCTCTCTTCTTTGTTTGAACTGCTACTTCTTTCTATGGGTTTAGCATTTAGGTATAACCAACAGCATCAACTTATTTTAAAACAAAAGCAAGAACTTTTTACTATAAACAGAACATTAGAAGAGACTATATTTGTGAGGACAGAAGAGTTACGTAGAGAAGTTGCACATACAAAAGTGCTTTTAAAAGATAGAGATATTCTCTTTAAAGAGCTTTATCATCGTGTGAAAAATAACTTACAGATGATGGTAAGTATACTCTCTATGCAAAAAAGACGAATAAAAAACAGTGATACGAAAGAGATTTTAGATGATGTAACAGGTCGTATAAAGTCTTTAGCACTTATTCATGAGAAACTGCAGACATCAAATGAGTTAGACTCTATCAATATGCAAGAGTATTTAATACCCTTACTTGAAGGTATTAAAAGTAGCTATGAAATAAATGCTATAGAGTTAGATATAAAGATAGATGATGTTTTTATGAATATTGATAAAGTAACGGCTATTGGTCTTGTTGTGAATGAACTCGTGAACAACTCATTTAAACATGCATTTAAAGATGTAGAGTTCCCACTTATCAGACTCTCCTTATCTGAAAAAAATGATGAGAATCAGTTGTTATATAGCGATAATGGAGTTGGTACTGACAAAATAAAAGAGAGTAAGTCTTTAGGTTCCACACTCATAAAAACACTCATTACCTCACAACTCAAAGGTTCATATACTATAAAAACAGAACCATCTATCTCCTACACTATATTGTTCCCACTTTAAAAATAATTTTCTAATAATTTTCTCATTTTTTTATATTAGAATTTTAATAATTAAAAGCTTAAGGGTTTAGAAAAGATGAATTCAGACACAAAAGAAGTTCTAGAACGTATGATGAGAGAAAAAGCAAAAATTACAAAGATGATAACAGCTGAAGTGGCTGAAAAAGTAAAAGCTATGTCATCTGCTAAACCTCAAGAACTTATTAAAGTAAAATCTAAAAGTTTAAAAGCAATATATAGTAGTGCTGGTGCTATGATTTTATTAATTTTTACAATAAGTGACACAAGCTGTCATCTGATTGAGGAATAATTACAATACTAAAGTTCATAAGTAACTTTAGTTTAGTTGATAAATATATTTAGTATAAATTTTCTCTCCTCAAGACTATATATATTTGTATTGTTTATCAATTAATCTAATGTTATAGAGATGTAATGTTAAAACAAAATTCAAAGGAAAAAATGATGGGAAGACCTAGATGTAAATGTAAAGTGTGTGGCATAATGTATGATTATGGTGAAGATGGAAAGGGTACTACTTGGAACTACTGCTCATGGGCATGTCATGAAGCTTCAAAAAAGTAAAATGACTAAAAATAAAATAGCTTTTATAAGTCCATCTCTTTGAGGTGGAAGATATAAGCTATTGCTAACTTCTCTCTTTTTCAAATTAATATAGCATAAACATCTAGTAAACGAGGATGTTTATATTTCATTTATATTCACTCACTACAATCAATAAAAAATAATAAAGATTTATAATGATAAAAATATTAATGGTTGAAGATGATGCAATTATTGCTGAGTTCTTAGGAAAGTTTTTTAGCGCTGGAGCATATGAACTCACAGCAGTTATAAAACCATCACAAGGTTTAAATGCTCTTAAAAAAGAGAGTTTTGACATCATAATTTTAGATCTTACTCTCCCTGAGATAGATGGGCTAGAACTCTGTAAACAGATGAACTCTCTTACAAATACTCCTATAATCATCTCAAGTGCAAGAAGTGACATAAATGATAAACTTATAGCACTAGAACATGGTGCAGATGACTATTTAGCAAAGCCTTATGACCCTCGTGAGTTAGAGGCACGCATAAAAACTGTACTCAAACGCACAGGAAAGATTGCGCCAGATGAAAATGCTGCGTTTATCATAGATGAAGAGAGTTCACAGATCTTTCATAACAACCAAGCACTTACACTTACTCCAGCAGAGTATCAGATGCTTAAGATGTTTTTAGAAAATCCCAACCGCTCTATAAGCCGTGCTGACATTGCAAACTCCATAGACTCTATGCGTTTTGAGTCTGGTGTTGAGTCTATAAATGTACTTATAGGTCGCATAAGAAAAAAGATAGAAAAAGATCCAGCTTCACCCCAACTACTTAAGACCATTCGTGGCATAGGATATCGATTTGCATATAAAATCTAAAAACTCAATACTAACAGCCATTACCCTCATTGGGTCACTCACAGCACTTTTACTTGTTGCTACTACGGCTCTGCTTGGTTATATAGCTCTCATAAACGATAAACGCGACGCAATAAAGCAGAGTATAGTTCTCTATGAAAACCTTCATAAGTACAAGGCTTGTGACACAATGCTAAAAGAGTACCTCAAGCGTAATCAGCTTACGATGGTTACACTTGATGAGGCAAAGAGTATTATGACAAGAGGTGAACAACTCATAACAGACAAAGATATTCATAAAACACTTCATGAAGCAAATATAGAGATATTTGTAGAGAATGAACACTATTTTTATGCTTATAAAGCGGATGCAGATATGTTTTACTTTGTAAATGAAGCCCCTATGACTCCAGTGCCTAAGTATCTTGCTATTGGAACAGTTGTTTTACTTCTTTTACTCTTTTTCCTTTATAGATACATCAAAAGAGCTATGCATCCACTGCAACTTTTACATAAAAATATAGACAAGTTTTCTCGGGGAGAAGTAGTAGAAAAAGCTGACCTAGATGCAGATGATGAGGTAGCACTTGTGGCAAATGCTTTTTGTGAGGCAGCTTCAACTATAGACCATCTCCAAAAGAGTAGAATTCTTTTCCTTCGTAACATTATGCATGAGTTAAAGACACCTATTACTCGTGGAAAACTTATAACACATACATTAGATGAGAGTGTAGAAGACAAAGAAAAACTCCTCGATACTTTTAATGCAATGGAAGCCCAACTCAGAGAGCTTAGTGATATAGAAGCCATTACATCTAAGGCACAAAACTTAGAGCTAAAAGAGTATGCACTTATAGATATCGTAGAAAATGTCTATGATATTCTCTACTTTGATGATGTGGAGACAAATATAGATGAAGAGATAGTCAAAGTAGACTTTAACCTCTTCTCAGTTGCTCTTAAAAACCTTCTAGATAATGCAAGAAAGTATAGAACTGAGGGCACGGAGATTCTCTTGAGGGTAGAAAAAAATAGTATTTGTGTTATTAACCATGGGACTGCGTTTACTCAAGATATAAATAAGTTTTTTGAACCATTTACGAGAGACTGCAGTGACACAAAAGCAGAAGGTTTTGGTTTAGGGCTTTACATCGTTAACGAAGTTGTAAAACGCCACGGTTTTGAGTTTTCACATGAGTATGTAGATGGTGAGCATATATTTAAAATAAGTATGTAGTTTCGCTATACTTGCATTATGCTTGAAGATACACTCCTAAACTACCTTATACTTTACACACTCTTAGAACTCTACGAAGTGCAGTGGCAAAAAGCCAACACTATGCTTGGTATGCTTGCTCGAATGTATGAACAGTATGCAAAAAACATATTTGTTTTTTTACTGATGAACCCTACTTTTTATTTTGCAATTATGTTTATGATTGTCAGTGACTATAATGAGTATGCTATAGCACTGTTTGTTATAAAGGGTGTTGATGTTGCGACAAAGATGGTGCTTATAAAAAAAGTTTTTATTGACAAAGAACTCTCCGAGGAGATGACTTTAGCACTGCTATCTCCCCTTCACAAGCTACTTCCCTACATAGGATTGCTTATTTACCCACCTCTTATTTATCTGACATTTAGAGCAATAGTATAAAAAGTATTACAAAAATGTGATTGTTTATGTTTTGTTTATGGTGGGATTTTAAAATCTCTCTATCAAAACAAAAAAGGATAGATAATTATGAAATCTACAATTACAAAAATCGCACTCACTTCGGCTCTTTTAATGAGCTCTTCACTTTTCGCTACAGACATTACAGTTAAGGTTACAAACTTAACTTCAGGTATAGTATTTACACCTCTAATGGTTGCAGCACATCCTAGTGCTAATAAAATATTTACATTAGGTTCTCCTGCATCAGCTAATTTACAAGCAATGGCAGAAGGTGGTGATACAGCTGGATTACAGATTGATTTAGCAGGTGCAAATATTGAAAACAATGCTAACCCATTAGCACCAGGTGCATCATTTGAAACATCTATGATCTCTACAGATGCAGGGAATGATTACCTTACAATTGCCGGAATGTTACTTCCAACAAATGATGGTTTTGTAGCAATGAATAGTATGAAAATACCTACAACAGCTGGTACATATACTTACACACTTAATGCATATGATGCTGGAACAGAAGCAAATGACGAGCTTGTAGCTAATATTCCAAATCCAGGTTTAATCACATCTACAGGAGCTACTGGGATGGCAGCTTCTATTGAAGGGTTTGTTTCTATTCACAGAGGAAATGTAGGTGATACTGATGCTACTGGTGGAAAGAGTGACTTAGATGCTACAAAACATAGATTTTTAAACCCTGTTGCTTCTGTGACTATTACAGTAAACTAGGAGTTTAGTTATGAAAATATCAAATATAGTATCAGCACTTCTTTTAGGCACTGTAGTTGCGTTTAGTGGCTGTGGGTCAGATGATGATTCAATGAATGAGACAACTTATACATATAGTGTCTCTGTAACAAATGTAACTGCCGGACAACCAATGTCTCCTATTTTAGTGACATCTAACTCTATTTTTAGTGTTGGGCAGAGTGCTTCTGTAGCTCTTGAAAAACTAGCGGAAGGTGGAGATAATAGTGAACTTTTAGATACTAATGGTGTATCTGGAGCAGGTCTGCTTACTCCAGGTTCAAGTGAGACTCTAGAACTTACAACAACTTCTAAAACAATTAGTCTTGCAACTATGCTTGTAAAAACTAATGATGGTTTTGCTGGTGTAAATGAGCTAGATCTTTCAGCTCTAAGTGTTGGTGAGTCTACAA
>Ga0256826_1000550_pt1 | contig 22855 bp, 19 predicted proteins | sample CV79metaG_FD_185975 | JGI IMG/M metagenome (GOLD analysis project Ga0256826, IMG submission 185975) | Hydrothermal vent microbial communities from East Pacific Rise, Pacific Ocean - CV79 | ecosystem: Environmental > Aquatic > Marine > Hydrothermal vents | place: Pacific Ocean: East Pacific Rise...
CAGCAGTCTAAGCTGCCAGTGCGTAGTTATAATCGTCGGCGATTATAATTAAAGTTCCATCGGTTTTACGAGCAGATAGAAAGCTCGGCATGCAACGTATAGCTTACACATCCCTGTCGAATCCGTTTCGCCCCCATATTTGTTAAAATGTTCCTCAGGTAAGCGAAGACTCCGTACGCCATCTTCAGCCGCTGTGGTCTTGTCGTATAGGCAAACTATTACGACAAAACCACAGCGACCGAACCTGACGCCCTGAGAAACATTTTATGTTGCTGTAATAAAGTTAATTAAAAAAACTATTAATGGTCAGCCAATATTGTTGTGCCTCATGGCACGTTGTAATTCACGGTTACTCTGTTTTTCTTTTAGAGATGCCCGTTTGTCGTACAGTTTTTTACCACGTGCCAGACCCAATTCAATCTTGGCCTTACCGTTCCCTATAAAGTATATCTTCAAGGGGATCAGCGCAAGCCCCTTTTCCCGTAATTTGCCGATAAGTTTCTTCAACTCCCGTTTATGGAGCAGAAGTTTACGAATTCTTCTTGGTTCATTGGGGTTATGCGTAGCAAAACTGTATTGGGAGATATGCACGTTGTGTAGAAACAGTTCACCACGTTTGTCTATCTGGGCATAACCGTCTTTCAGGTTTGCCTTTCCGGCCCGCAGTGATTTTACTTCCGGGCCTCGCAGCACCATTCCAGCTTCATATCTGGTATCGATATGATAATCGTGGAAGGCTTTTTTATTTTTACAGACAATTTTTACAGCATTATCCGTAGATTTTTTTGCCATATCTATTCAGCGGTTACCCGCATAGCTTCTTCATAAGTAGTTACTCCTGCCTTTACCTTTTCCCAGGCGTCTTCCCGTAAGGTAGTCATTCCCTCACGGATTGCAAGCCTGCGAATTTCTTCTGAGTTATCTCCACCGGCGATCATTTTTTTTATCTGTTCGGAGAGTGGGAAGATTTCAAAAATTCCACATCTTCCTTTATATCCTGTCCCCCTGCAATGTCTACAGCCTTTTCCACGTTTTAAAGTGTAGGTTTCTTTATTGGTCACAGGAAAACCAAGTTTTACAAGCTCTGCTCCCTGCATTGTGAAAGATTCCGTGCAGTAGGTACAGATGGTTCGTACCAGTCGCTGGGCAAGAGCACCAAGCAGGGTGGAAGAGATAAGAAATGGCTCAATACCGAGATCCCGAAGACGAACAATAGTGGAAACCGCATCGTTTGTGTGCAGTGTTGAAAAGACAAGATGTCCGGTCATGGCAGCCTGGACTGCGTGGGATGCGGTATCAAGATCCCGAATCTCACCAATCATAATTACATCAGGATCCTGACGCAGGATATTGCGAAGAATGGTGGAAAATGTCACATCAATAAGAGGTTGTACTGAAATCTGATTGAAGGCTTCATGAACCATCTCAACCGGATCTTCAATGGTAATAAGATTTTTTTCAGGTGTGGCGATTTTTTCGAGTGTAGAATAGAGAGTGGTGGATTTACCAGACCCTGTGGGGCCGGTAACCAGCACAATCCCATGGGGAGAATGGATAAACGAGTCATATACCATACGATCCCGTTTGGAAAAACCAAGTTTGTTCAAATCCTGAAAAATCACATCCGGATCAAGAAGGCGCATTACAACCTTTTCCCCAAATGCCACAGGAACAGTGGAAACACGTACTTCTGCTTCCTTTCCTCCAGCCAGGGATAATTTAATCCGACCGTCCTGTGGTTTTCGTTTCTCGGCAATATCCAATCTTGCCAGAGATTTGATCCTGGCAACAATAGCAGAATGTACAACTTTGGGCAGGGTGTATATGGTGTGTAAAGTGCCATCAAGCCGGAAGCGAATCATACATTTTTTGCGCTTGGGCTCGATGTGGATATCACTGGCGGCCTGATCCAGGGCATAATTAAAAAGATGGTTGACGGCAGATTTAATATGCTGATCTGACGAAGAGATTTCTTTTGATGAGGAGATTTTGACAAATTGTTCCAAGTTACCAATATCAACACTTCCCCCCATTCCCGGCGCTCCAAACTGGCTTTCAGCCGCACTGATGGAGTGTTGAAAACCAAAGAATTCTCCGAGGATTTTTTTGATATCAGATTTCGGGGTGATGTATGGTTTTACTTGTACCTGATTAGCATGTTCGATATCCTGCAAGACCGTCTCGTTATCCGGGTGATACACTGCCACTTCCAGGATACCATCCTGAAAATTAAAGGGCAGGAGCATATGATTGAGAGCAAAGTTTCTGGGGATTGTTTTTGTCACTGTATCCATGTCCAGCTTTAGAGGATCCAGCTTTTTGAATGGAAGAGACCAGGATTCACCCACCGCCCGAATAATGGAATCTTCATCAAGGAAGACACCCTTTTTGCCGCTGGCATGGAGCTTGAAGGAAACAATGATATCCACAAGATCCGGAAAATTCTTGTCAAATTTTTGTTCTGCAGCAGAATTTTTCAGAAGTTTTTGGCGCTGTTTCCACTTTTCCAGTATGATAAACTGCTTTTGTTTGGTGGTAATCAGTCCCTTTTTGAGAAGCAGATCCAACAGAGCGTCTGAATTAAGTAGTGACATTTTCGTATGATATATTTTCGTATGATATTAAGTTTGCATTTGCAGTACCTTCTACGGATACCTTTTCCAGTATAGTGTTCTTTTTTCGCTTTCTTTTCAAGAAACTTTTCACGAAGGCCATGATCTGGTATAAAACAGGCTTACTCATTCAACCCCTCTCATATCTGATAAATAATAACCGGGATCAATCATGTCATCCACAGTCACCCAATTATACCGCAAGATCGAAGAAAACCGGGCATTTTGTTTTAACATAGAATCAAGCCGCCCGTTAACAAACGAGGAAATTGATCGCTTACGACTTATTCTGGCCGATGGCTTTCTCGTGGACTCGGTAAGTACCACACCAATACTGACAGGTGGACTGGTGGTGGAAATGGGGCCACGGCTCAATTTTGCCACGGCCTGGTCGTCTAATATGGTTTCCATCTGCCGTGCAACAGGACTGGATTGCATTACCCGGGTGGAATGTTCCCGCAAATACAGAGTGGAAGAAGGTGTGGATCTCAATGATTTTATCCGTGACAATCATGACCGCATGACCGAATGCCATTTCACGGAGGCATTGCGCACCTTTGAAACCGGTATAAAGCCTGAGCCGGTTTATGATGTGGATATGAAAGCGGGTGGACCGGATGCCCTGCTTGATATCCCCGGAATCTCCATGGATGAACGGGATCGGAACTTTTACTATGAATATTTTGTAAAAAAACATGATCGTAATCCCACCATTGTTGAGATTATGGATCTGAATAATGCTAATTCAGAGCATTCGCGACACGGTTTTTTCACAGGGGCACAGATCATTGATGGCAAACTTCAGGATGAAACCCTCTTTGAGATGGTCAAAAACACCCTGAAAAAGAATCCCAAAGGCAGTCTTGTCGCCTTTAAAGATAACTCCAGTGTTGTCGCAGGACACGGGATACATACCATTCTGCCGAAGCATCCCGGCAATCCCTCCCCCTTAGTGGGAAAAGATGTGCGTTACCACGTTCTGCTCACTGCAGAAACCCATAACTTCCCTACGGGTGTGGCACCGTTTCCCGGAGCGGAAACAGGAACTGGTGGACGCATCCGTGACGTTCAGGGAACGGGAAAAGGTGGTTTTGTAATCGCCGGAACCACCGGTTATTGCGTGGCAAATCTGCATATCCCCGGCTACACCCTGCCCTGGGAAAACAGTTTCAGGTGTCCCGAAAACCTGGCCACAGCCCTGGAAATAGAAATAGAAGCCAGCAATGGAGCATCAGATTACGGCAATAAATTTGGTGAACCCATGATTCAGGGGTTTACCCGTTCTTTTGATATGCGTCTGGCCAGTGGTGAGCGCTGGGGATTTCTCAAACCCATCATGTTTACCGGCGGCATCGGCCAGATCGATGACTTACACACCGAAAAGGACAAAGAACTAAAAGGAATGAAGATCGTACAGGTGGGTGGCCCTGCCTACCGGGTAGGTTTTGGCGGCGGTGCCGCATCTTCCATGCTCCAGGGTGAAAATGCCTCAGAGCTTGATTTTAATGCGGTTCAGCGAGGAGACGCTGAAATGGAACAAAAGATGAACCGTGTTATCCGTGCCTGCAACGAGATGGGAGACAAAACCATCATCGATGTAATACACGATCAGGGTGCAGGAGGGCCTGCCAATGTACTAAAAGAGCTGGTGGAACATTCCGGCGGTTGTATCGAGATTCGTAAAATGCGGGTGGGAGATCCCACCATGTCGGTACTTGAAATATACGTGGCAGAATATCAAGAGCGTAACGGTTTTCTTGTAAGTCCGGAAAATATAGAAGAATTTCAGAAAATATGCCTGCGTGAAAAGGTAGGTTGCGAAGTCCTTGGCGAGGTGACTGGAGATCTGCAGTTTGTAGTACATGATGAGCTTGATGGCTCCACACCTGTGGATATTGATTTATCTGAGCTGCTTGGTGATATTCCTCAAAAAACATTTGAGGATTCACGTAACAAACAGGAGCTTGTTCCTTTACAGTTACCAGACGACTTGACAGTACGGGATGCCCTGTACGATGTGCTGCGTCTGCTTTCCGTTGGTTCTAAACGATTTTTGACTAATAAGGTGGATCGCGCAGTCACTGGTCTTATTGCCCGTCAACAGTGTTGTGGTCCTTTGCAGCTCACTGTGAGTGATGTGGCGGTGGTCGCCCAGTCTCATTTTGGGCTCACTGGTGGTGCCACAGCCATTGGTGAACAGCCTGTTAAAATGCTGGTAGATCCGGCCAAAGGTGCCAGAATGGCAGTGGGCGAATCTCTATCGAATCTTGTCTGGGCCAAAATTGATGATCTGCAGCAGGTAAAGTGTTCGGCCAACTGGATGTGGGCACCTAAATTACCGGGAGAAGGTGCAGCGTTGTACGATGCCGCAAAAGGTATGTGTGATGCCATGGTTGCCGTTGGCATGGCTGTGGATGGCGGGAAAGATTCCCTTTCCATGGCCACCATGGTGGGTGATGAAACGGTTAAATCTCCGCGTGAGCTGGTTATTTCTGTCTATGCTGCCATGACTGATATTACAAAGATTGTAACACCAGACATCAAAGCGGCTGGTGCTTCCTCTCTCTTATTTATAGAAGCCAATAGTTCAGCTAACCGTCTTGGCGGTTCCGCCCTGGCACAAACCCGCAATTCTCTGGGGAATGATTGCCCGGATATGGATAACCCAAGGAGAATGAAACAGGCATTTCTAGCCATACAGGAGGCAATTGAGCAGGGATTGATCCTTTCCGGGCATGATCGCAGTGACGGCGGGCTTTTGACCACGCTTCTGGAGATGGCATTTTCTGGTAATTGTGGGCTTGACCTGGCCCTTGAATCTTCTGATTCTGTCCTGGCGACTCTTTTTTCTGAAGAGCTTGGCTTAGTCCTTGAGTGTGCGGATGATGATCTTTTATCCCTCACCAACCTTTTTGACCAGTATGATATTTCAGCTCTAAATCTTGGCCGTACGACAGTGAAAAAACAGATTGTAATCGGCGTAAACAGTGAAATTGTACTGGATGAAGATATGCGTGTACTGCGGGGCTGGTGGGAAGAAACCAGTTACCAGCTTGAACGTTTGCAGGTGAATCCAGAATGCGCGGATGAAGAGAAGAAAAACAGCTATGACCGTAGGGGGCCAATCTATAATTTACCTTTTACCCCGACTCCTGCTCCTGCTGAATATCTTGCGAGAAGCGATAAACCCAAAGTGGCTATTTTACGGGATGAAGGGTCCAATTCCGATCGTGAAATGAGTTCCGCCTTTTATCAGGCCGGTTTTGAGCCATGGGATATTACCATGAGTGATCTACTGGCCGGAAGGGTAAATCTGGATGATTTCAGGGGACTTGCAGCCGTGGGTGGATTCTCCTATGCCGATGTACCTGAATCTGCCAAAGGATGGGCAGCCACCATTACCTTTAATAGTACCTTGAAAAAAATGTTTCGTGAATTCTATGATCGCCCGGATACTTTCAGCCTTGGTGTCTGTAACGGTTGCCAGCTCTTTGGTCTGCTGGGCTGGGTACCGTGGCAGGATCTGGAAGCGGAAAAACAGCCACGCTTTGTACATAATAAGTCGGGACGTTTCGAATCCCGCTGGAGTACGGTAAAAGTAACAAACAGTCCATCGCTTATGTTGAAAGGTATGGAAAATCTGGTCTTTGGTATTCATGTAGATCATGGTGAAGGATTACTGGATTTTCCAGATGAAGAAGTAAAAGAAAAAGTACTGGCCGAAAATCTAGCCCCCATCTGCTACGTGGATGACGAGGGGAATGCCACAGAATCCTATCCTTTTAATCCCAACGGTTCACCGGGCGGGCTTGCCGGACTTTGTTCTGCTGATGGTCGCCATCTAGCCATGATGCCTCATCCTGAGCGGGTTTTTCTTCCCTGGCAGGCGCATTATTTACCGGCAGAGATGAAAGACTTACAGGTTTCACCCTGGATGCAGATGTTTAGCAATGCGTATGAATGGTGTCAGAAATAACAGGAGTTTCCATGTCTCACGGAAGTGATTCAGTCAAATCAATTTTTTTCGCACTCGGTGCCAACAGTGCCATTTTCATGGCAAAACTGGGTGCTGCTTTCATGACCGGCTCCGGTACCATGCTGGCGGAGGCGATTCACTCCCTTGCGGACACCGGGAATCAGATCCTCCTTCTTATCGGCTTAAAGCAGGCAACAAAACCGCCAACGCCTGATTATCCATTGGGGTTTGGGAAATCCATCTATTTCTGGTCCTTTATTGTTGCCTTAATTATGTTCAGTCTTGGTGGAATGTTTTCCATATATGAGGGTATGCATAAACTGCAGCATCCCGAGCCGATAAACAGTCCCTGGCTGGCAATCGGGGTACTCGTTTTTTCCATTGTTGCCGAAGGGGTCTCCATGTGGGGATGTCTCAGGGAAGTTAGTAAGGTTCGGGGAGGTCGTAGTCTTGTGCAGTGGTTTCGGGAAACCCGGCAAAGCGAACTGCTGGTTATTTTTGGAGAAGATTTTGCCGCCCTTCTTGGTTTAACTTTTGCCGTCGCTGCTGTGGCTGTTACCATGGTTACCGGAGATCCTTTTTATGATGCCACGGGATCTATTGTCATTGGCAGCCTGCTCGTTTTGATTGCCGTGTTTATCGGGATTGAAGTGAAGAGTCTGCTTATTGGTCAGGGGGTTGAACCAGCTTTGAAGCAGCAGATGATCGCTGCACTTGAAGCAGAGGAAAAAGTTGAATCAGTCTTAAATCTTCTCACCTTTCAACTGGGAAAAGATGTGATGGTGGCTGTGAAGGCCAAGATGCAGCACTGTGCATCAGCCGATGATCTGGTGGTTGCCATCAACGCCTGTGAAGAACGTTTTCGCATGCGGTTTCCTGAAACACTCTGGCTGTTTTTTGAGCCTGACAATAAAAAATAGTTTCCCAAAAAAAGTTTTTTGTGCGCCATTTTTTGAAAAACAGCGTAAATCAGTGATAAACGCAGTCAACTTACCCTAAACGCAAAAAAGCCGCAAATTGCTTTGTATGAGCGACTTACGGCTTTGTTGTTAATGGTGCCGAAGGCGAGAATCGAACTCGCACGACCGTGGGCCACTGCCCCCTCAAGACAGCGTGTCTACCAGTTCCACCACTTCGGCACACAATTGTGTGTTTCTGTTTTTCTACTCTTTGGCTTTTGGGGCTGCTTCTTCCGGTGCCTCTGTGGGCATTGGAATTACTGTTGGATCCGCTGGAGCAGCCTGTTGTTCCGTTTTTACTGCTGGTGCTGTTACCGCAGAATTCATTACCGATCTGGTACTGGACGTTGATGAAATATATGCTAAGCTTACAGAAGTTACCATAAAAACAATTGCTGCAAGGGTAGTAATTTTATTCAGCAGAGGGACAGGCCCTTCTGAGCCGAAAAGCGACTGGCTGGATCCGCCACCACCAAAGGCAGCCCCCGCATCAGCACCCTTTCCATGCTGGAGCAGGACGATGATGACCAGAAAAAAGCAAACAGAAATATGACCAACTGTCAATATGGTTGTCATTTAAAATAGATCTCAATTAAAATGTATAATACGACAAAACGCTTCAGCATTCAGTGCTGCACCGCCGACCAGGGCACCATCAATATCAGGCTGTGTCATTAACTCGTCGACGTTATCAGGTTTAACCGAGCCACCATACAATATTCTTACCGACTCGGCAATATCTTTTTCAAACATTTCTGCTAAAAGTTTTCGGATGAACGCATGAACTTCCTGGGCCTGTTCCTTACTGGCTGTTTTTCCTGTCCCTATAGCCCATACAGGTTCATAGGCAATCACCGTGTTCTCCATATCCTCCGTACTGACACCGGCAAGTCCCTTCCTGATTTGCCCCTCAAGAACTTCAAAAGTTTTCTCACCATCGCGCTCTTCCAGGGTTTCGCCAATACAAAAGACAGGCATTAAACCAAATTGCAACGCTCCCAGAACACGTTTATTTATCATTTCATCATCTTCATGAAATATCTGGCGTCTTTCAGAATGACCAATAATGGAGGCAACCCCACCTGCTGCCTTAACCATGGCTGGCGAAATCTCACCGGTAAAAGCACCCTGTTCAGCCCAGCAGACGTTTTGTGAAGCGATAAGGATATCACTATCATACAACACCCTGGCGACTTCATGAAGAGCCACATTAGGCGGAGCCAGTAGTACATCACGATCATCCAATCCGGCGGCACATTTGTTTATTTCTGAAACCAGCAAATACGCTTCAAGTATAGTAGTATGCATCTTCCAGTTTCCAGCGAGCAGCGGTCTACGCATTCGATTTATCTCCTTAGATTAGTCTTCATTCAAGGCATCAACACCTGCCAGTGTTCTTCCTTCCATAAGGGTAAGGAAAGCTCCACCGCCTGTGGACATATATGAAATATTGGCTGATTCTCCTGATTTTTTTACTGCTGCATTAGAGTCTCCGCCACCTGTTATGGAAAGTGCGTGCGAGGAAGCAACGGATTGGCACAGAGCCATAGTGCCCCTTGCAAAAGCATCCATCTCAAAGGCTCCCATGGGACCGTTCCAGACAATGGTTCTGGCGTCGGCCAGAGCTTCCTGGAAATAAATGGTACTGGCAGGGCCTATATCCAGTGCCATCCAGTTTTTCGGAACATCATGAGATGATACGTTTTTATAAACGGCATCGGCAGCAAACCGATCTGCGACCACGAAATCAACAGGCAGGTAAAGTTTCACACCTTTTTCTTTGGCCTTATTGACAAATTCACGGGCAGTGTCCAAGAGATCATCCTCAGTTTTTGAGGCTCCCATATCCATACCCTGACTCTTTAAAAATGTGTTGGCCATGGCGCCACCAATGATCATGCAGTCTACCTTATCCAGCATATTTGTTAACGCCCCCAGTTTGGAAGAGACTTTCGCTCCCCCCACGAGTGCAACAAGGGGGCGTATTGGAACGTCCATTGCTTTGTGAAAAAAATTCATTTCGGTCTGTAACAGGTTGCCGGCCGCTTTCTCTGCGACATTTGCCGGAATTCCAACCACTGAGGCATGGGCACGATGGGAAACGGCGAAGGCATCGTTTACATACACATCTGCCATACGGGCAATTTTTTCGGCAAAATCCGCATCATTATCTGTTTCTTCATGGTAAAATCGCAGATTTTCAAGCATCACCACATCACCGGACCGCATTGCCGCAACCATTCCTTCTGTTTCTGCACCAATACAGTCGGGTGCAAGACGAACATCACGGCCAATGATTGTTGCCAGATGTGCTGCAACTGGTGCCAGACTGAATGCTTCATTTCGTTGGCCTTTGGGACGTCCCATATGGGAACAGAGAATCAGTTTTCCCTCTTGCGCAATGATATGCTCAATGGTTGGAAGTGCTCTTTGTATACGGATATCGTCGGTGATATTTTTGTCCACATCCATGGGAACATTGAAATCCACACGCACCAACACCCGCTTTCCCTTCAGATCAAGATCACGAATTGTATTCATTTAGCCCCGTTATTTGTTAGTGCCCATCCAGAAACGTCCTTTTTCTCCTAACTCTTCGTTGTGGTGAAAATTTTATCCTCGGAATATCAAATATATGCCTGCAGTAAAATTTTCCCCACGCCTCGATTTAGAAGAAAAATTATCGTTTCTGGACGGACACTTGTTAAGATGGCGAACGAGAAGAATTTCATCATCCGCGTGCTTCTACAGCATACTTTCTGCAACTTCGATAGTCAGGTCACCCAATGTGTTGGTGTAACTCCCCAGTTCATTGTCATACCAGGCATAAACCACTGCCTGAGTTATGGGAACGTTCAAAATATGATCGGCATCGGCATTCACTGAACAACTTTTTAATTTACTCAGATTTACTGAAATTGCTGCAGTACGGGTATGCGTTTCTGTACCCTCGATTACTGCCGATGCCTCCGGCACACCAATGATATCAGAGGACACATTCTGTTCTTCGGAATATTCGAGATACTGGCTGTTTGCCGCATACTTACGGTAGATGGAATTGATTTTATCCCGTTTAATAGGATTATCTAAATCATCCTGCAAATTCAAAACAAGAACAATAAGAGAACCGGTGGACGTTGGTACACGAACAGATTCTGCGATAAATCCGATTGATTGCATTTCAGGAATAACCAGTGCCAGTGCTTTTGCAGCACCGGTTGTGGTCAAAATAATATTATTAAGGATGGAACGATTCTTACGCAAATCGGTCGCCCCTGTTTTAGGCAGGCTGTCAAGAACCTTTTGACTTCCTGTTGCTGCATGAACAGTGACCATTGAAGCGCTTAAAAAATTATCCGCTCCAATAGACTCCATAAGCGGCTTGATCATATAAGAGAGGCATGTCGTGGTACAGGACGCAGCAGAGATCAAGGAATGTTTTGATGCATCATAATCTTCTTCGTTAATTCCCATTACGGTGGTTACTGCATCGTCTGGCATATCGAGTCCTTTGGCCTTGATCTTAAAAGGCGCACTCAGCATCACTTTTTCTGCTCCCGCCTGTAAGTGACCGCGAAGAGATCCCAGGCTACCTTCTGCATCAGCTGTGGGATCGGTGAAAGCACCAGTGGTATCCACAACCAGTTTCACGCTGTTTTCCTGCCAGGCGATATCTTTTGGATTACGGGCAGTGCGAAGGAATGTTACCGGCACACCGTTAATCACCATGGTTCCGGTATCATTATTTAACTCTTCAATTACCCGACCACTTTTATGGCCATGCAGGTAAGTCCCCAGTCGCCCAAAAGATGAATCTCGCTCAATTGAGGCGGCAAGATCACTCAGCCCCTGGCCGATTTCCCGCCCCACGTTCACTACCAGGCCTGAAAAATGTTTCCTTGCGACGTGATGCCACAAAGAAAGTTTCCCTATTCTTCCCATACCGTTAAGACCTAGTATCATGACAATTTTTCTCCCATTGATGATTAAAGTGTTTTTCGCTGCCCAGTGAATATAGAGGCAGGTTTACCCTTTCCCTTCCAAGATATATTTCTTATACTGTATTTCAGTTTTTTCTTCAAAGATTAACCATGATTGACATAAATAAGTCGGTTGATTAAATAGCTTTTTCGGAGTGTGACAGATTCCGAAAAAACATTTAATCAACGTAATCCAGATCTCGTCAAATTGTAGTATTTATATTTGCGGCCTGTGCGTATTTACAGTATGATAGAGCAAAAGTGGATAGTTGCTGGTTTGAGTTGTCAGTATTCAGTTACTGCACATTGAAAACTGCTAACTGAAAACTTTCAACAACACAAAAAACGGTACAATGTTTCCAAAATTCAGTGCTAATTTAAAGTGCGTTTACGATGTTTGTACTCACACATTTTCATTTTATTTGAATTATGAATTTCACAGCCCCCTTACAACCTGCCACGCTGATCAAACGTTATAAACGATTTCTGGCCGATGTCCACACCGACGATGGCAGACAAACCACCGTCCACTGTCCAAATTCCGGCTCCATGCGCGGATGCTCCACTCCGGGCAGCAGAGTAATGCTTTCCACCTCGCCCAATCCAAACCGAAAATACCCTCAGACTCTTGAGATGGTACAGGAGGGATCGACATGGATTGGGGTGAACACCATGCGCACCAATGGTATCGTTGCAGAGGCCATTCTGGAAGGACGGATAACGGAACTGCAGGGCATAGAAAAACTGACCCGTGAGATAAAGACATCCCAATCAAGCAGACTCGATCTGCTTCTGGAACGGGGTAACGAAAAAATATATGTGGAAATCAAAAACTGTTCCCTTGCGGCAGACGGCTGGGCAATGTTTCCTGATGCAGTGACGGCGCGAGGAACAAAACATCTAAACGAGCTTGAGTCTCTTGTGCAGCAGGGACATCAGGGAATGCTGTTCTTCTGTATTCAGCGAGCAGATGTGGAACGATTTAAACCTGCAGCGGATATCGACCCGCTTTATGCGCAAACATTAAAAGAAGTTGCTGCCAGGGGAGTCCGGATAGTTGCTTATCAGGCAGAAGTAACACCAGAATTTATTGAAATAAAACAAAATATTTCTATTTTTCTTGAAGGAGAGTTGTCCACATGAAAAGCTCAGATAAAAAAGCGGTCATTCTTTTCAGTGGAGGACTGGATTCAACCACAGTACTGGCTATTGCCAAAGATGCAGGATACGGTTGTTATTGTCTTAGCTTTCGATATGGCCAGAAACAGACAGTCGAACTCACAAAAGCCACCCGCACAGCCAGAGCAAATAAGGTACGAAAACACCTTGTTCTCAATCTTGACCTTGATAAAATAGGTGGATCTGCCCTCACCGATGCCATCGACGTTCCAAAAGACCGGGACGTAAATAGTGATGATATCCCGGTAACCTATGTCCCTGCCCGCAATACAATTTTCCTCTCCCATGCCATTGCCTGGGCCGAAGTGTTAGGCGCAATGGAGATTTTTATCGGAGTGAACGCTGTTGACTATTCGGGATATCCTGATTGCAGACCTGAATTTCTTGAAGCGTTCACTAAAATGGCAAATCTCGGTACAAAAACAGGCGCTGGTGGTGGGGAAGGCTTTAAAATCCAGGCTCCGCTTTTACAAATGAGCAAAGCCGAAATCATTGCCAGGGGAATCTCTTTAGGGGTGGATTATGCAACAACTCACAGCTGTTATGATCCAGTAGGCGAGCTGGCCTGTGGCAGGTGCGACGCCTGTATTTTACGTCTGCAAGGATTTCGCAAAGCAGGACTTGTTGATCCTGCCGACTATATCTGATGTGTTATACGTCCACCCATTATCGTTAGTACGGCTCTGCCCTGTAGTCTCCTGTTTATAAAGGGGGAATTTTTTCCTTTAGAGAAAATGGTGTCTTCCCTGAACACAAACTCCATTTGAGGGTCAATTACCGTGACATCAGCGATATTCCCCTCCACCAGACTTCCACCCGGTACCTGCAAAATTGCCGCAGGAGCAGAGGACATCAATTCCAGCATCCGCAGGGGAGCAATCACACCTTCACGCACAAGATTAAGTGTAAGAGGCAGGGACGTTTCCAGGCCAATGATGCCGTTGGCAGCCAGATCAAATTCACACTCCTTTTCAAGAACCGAATGGGGGGCGTGATCGGTGGCAATACAATCGAAAGTGCCATCTTGCAGACCTTTTCGTATAGCCTGTTTATCTTCCTTGGTTCTAAGAGGAGGATTCATCTTAGCATTGGTCTCATACTCCCCGACGGCCTCTTCGGTGAGGGTGAAATAATGGGGTGTGGTTTCGGCTGTAACCCTCACCCCTCTGGCCTTGGCTTGTCGAATAAGATCAGTAGAGGCAAGAGTACTGACGTGGGCGATATGGGTGCGCTGGCCGGTGAGTTCCGCCAGGGCAATTTCACGATATACCATAATCGCTTCGGCTGCTGCCGGAATACCACGTAAACCAAGGCGGGTGGATACAATACCTTCATTCATGCAGCCATTCTTACTGAGTGCCATTTCTTCTGAATGGGAGATAACCAGCAAACCATGACTTCCGGCATATTCCATGGCACGACGCATAAACTGACTGTCCAACACGGGAAAACCATCATCGCTCACGGCCACGGCACCTGCCTCTTTCAACTCTCCATACTCGGCCAGATCTTTCCCGCTACTCCCTTTACTGATTGCAGCAACCGGATAAACCCTGGTGCTGGCATTCCGGGCATCGTCCAGTAAAAATCTGGTAACGGATGCTTCGTCATTGACTGGTTTTGTATTTGGCATACAGGCAACAGCAGTAAATCCTCCGGCGGCTGCAGCACGGGTTCCTGATTCGATGGTTTCCTTATACTCTTCTCCAGGTTCCCGGAGGTGAACGTGCATATCAATCAGACCGGGAACAACCCATTTCCCCTGCACATCAATTAGCTGCGCTGTCTCAGGGATTGGTTGCTCGGCCGATACCAGAACACCATCTTTTATCCACAAATCACCAGTTTCGTCAGTTTTCGTGACCGGATCTAGAAGTCGTCCACTCTGCAGGATAATGATAGTGTCACTCATGACGAAACTCCCTGTGTACCCATAATCAGATATAAAAGTGCCATGCGGATTGCCACCCCATTAGTCACCTGTTCAAGTATTACGGAACCATCGCCATCCGCCACATCCGGATTCATTTCAACTCCCCGATTGATGGGGCCGGGATGCATGATTAGTGCATCTGGCTTTGCATGTGTCAGCAATGACTTATTAATACCATAAAATCGAGCATATTCACGAAGGGATGGAATAAGAGGATCATCCTGTCGTTCTTTTTGAATCCTCAGTGCCATCACCACATCAGCATCAGTAATTGCCTCTTCAACTGAAGTACACAGCACAGCCCCCAGGGAATCAAGGTGTGGTGGTATAAAAGTTGCCGGCCCCGCAACCCGAACAGCAGCCCCCATTTTCGTAAACCCCAGAATATTAGAATGTGCCACTCTGCTATGGGCAATATCGCCAATAATTGCTATTTTCAGCCCTTCGATATTCTTTTTATTATCGCGCACCGTCATCATATCAAGTAAGGCCTGGCTGGGATGCTCATGCGTTCCATCACCGGCATTAATAATCCCGGCCTTCACAAAACGAGTAAGAAGTGCGGGTGCCCCGGAACTGCCGTGCCTGATAATGATAATATCAGGATTCATGGCTTCAAGGTTTTTGGCTGTATCTATCAGGGTTTCCCCTTTTTGCACAGAGCTTGTGGAGGCAGTTATATTAAAAGTATCTGCACTCATACGTTTTGCTGCTATTTCAAAGGAGAGTCGTGTTCGGGTGGAAGGTTCAAAGAAAAAATTAATAATGGTTTTTCCTTTGAGGGTGGGAACTTTTTTGATGGCCCTGGTGGAAATTTCTCTAAAAGAGCGTGCGGTCTCAAGAATATAAAAAATATCAGCTTGCGACAGCTGTTCTATGCCAAGGATATTTCTATGTTGAAATAGATATGGATCTTTCACGATTTTACAATTTCTCAGTGTATAAGATTGTAATATTGATGGCGTTGTAAAAACTCTTCATATGCGAAGTACCCAACTAACTAAATGGAGAGTTTTTACGTTCCATCATTGCTAATGCACAATATTCCCGATACGATTCCAGCGTACGGAGGTAAAACGACCAAGAGAAACAAGCGGCTTCTCCAGATCCCATGACCAGTATAGACAAAACGCTTTTCCCAGCACATCATTCAGGGGGACAAACCCCCAGAAACGGCTGTCATAACTGTTGTCACGATTGTCACCCATAACAAAGATATTCCCCTCCGGCACTCTGACAGGAGCCATATTATCACGAGGACTGGCACTATCTTTCATAATAATATTATTGGTAAACTGGATATGGGGATTTTGTACGGCTTCACCGTTAATATAGACCTGTTTATTTTTTATCTCTATGGTGTCTCCTGCCACAGCAACCACGCGTTTAATATAGTCAATGGAACGATCCCCGGGAAATCTGAAAACAACTACGTCATCACGGGCGGGACTCTTCCAGGGAATGATAATTTTCCCGGTCATGGGAACTTTTACACCGTAGATAAACTTATTTACCAGTAGGTGATCACCAATCTGCAAAGTGGAAAGCATGGATCCAGAGGGTATTTTAAAAGCCTGTACTATAAAACTGCGGATAAAAAGAGCGAGAATAACTGCAATGATAATTGCTTCTGCATACTCACGAATGACTGATTTTTCAGATTTTCTGCTACGCACTGTTTTTACTCCACGAAAAAAGTATCTTTGATGTATTAATTTTTTACTCTACAAATACCTACCAGGTGTAGAAGATGTCCGCAGTGAAGATACCCCAAAGGTAGAGCAATTTCAAGATGCCGTATGCTGTCTTCTTAAAATGAAAACAAAATCAGCATGTTCCGTCAGAACTCTAATTTCGCTAACTATACCATATAGTGCGGATCATTAACAGGCAACTGCTATATATTGTGGGGATACAACATTTTTCAACGTATCAGAAAAACTTAACCCCTTGTTTTGGCAACAAGAAAATTCACTTTTTCCGTCCCATTTCCTTGACAAACACTCTTTTTTGTGTCCTTAATATGATTTAACCGTCCAGTATCTGCAGTATTTTGACAGCAGGGAATATGGATATACTGATTTTTTAAACAAACCGAACAGAAAAAACTGACATGAATTTGCCATTTTTCTCCAGAGAAAACCTTGTTGTCGGTGTCGATATTGGCTCTCATGCCGTCAAGGTCTGCCAGCTCAAACGAACAGACAATGCCTATGCGGTTGTCAATCTGGGCAGTGCCATCCTTCCAGAGGGAGCTGTGGATGATGGAACCCTGATCGAGCCGGAGCTGGTAGGCAGCATTATTGCTGAACTCTTTAACAGCCTGAAAATTAAAAAGAAAAAAATAGGGTTTTCTATTTCTGGTTATTCGGTGATTGTGAAAAAGGTCAACCTTGAAGTGATGACAGAAGATGAGCTGGAGGTCCATATCCAGTCTGAAGCTGAGCAATATATTCCATTTGATATTGACGACGTGTATCTGGATTTTCAGGATCTGAAAACCAATATGGAAGGTGAGGAGCGTACGGATGTCATGCTCGTTGCCGCAAAAAAAGAGATCGTTGACGAATACCTGGAAATGCTGGAGGAGCTGAACCTCAAACCCGTTATGGTGAACGTTGACGGATTTGCCCTTGAGAATATCTACCAATATAATTACCCGAAAGATGAAAATGTGGCTCTCGTGGATATTGGTGCTGCAAAGATGAATATCAATATCATATCTCAGGGTGTTTCAGTGGTTGCAAGAGATATTATAGTTGGCAGCCACCAACTCACAGAACAGATTCAATCAGCCTTCGAGCTTGACTATGAAGATGCTGAAGCTCTAAAGCTTGGCCATACTCCCGCAGAAGACAAACGGGACACTATTATGGAGATCTTCTCAGAGACTTGCACCAAATGGATGCTGGAAATAACAAAGGCCATTGACTTCTACCATGCAAACCATGCGACAGCCCCACTCAGTCACCTGGTGTTAAGTGGCGGAGGGTCTAAGATCTCCGGTCTTCTTGAGTATCTGGAAAACGAAACTGATCTATCGGTGGAACTTTTTAATCCTTTCAGCAATATGACCGTAAATGCAAAGAAAATAGATCCCGACTATCTAAAAAGCATTGGACCGGAAATGGCCATTGCCGCAGGAATTGCCATCCATCCATCGGAGGTATAGGCTGCTAATATGTTAAGAATTAATCTCCTTCCCATACGTCAGCTGAAAAAGCGTATTAAGGCACGGAATCAGGTTCTCAGTTTCCTTACGCTGTTTGTTCTTCTTCTTTTTACTCTGGGTGCAGTGGTTTTTTTCCAAACCGCCAGAAATGGTGATATCAAATCGCAGATTGCTCAATTACAAAAAGATAAAAAGAAATACACTATTATTCTTAAAGAAATGCAGCGTCTGGAACTGGCAAAGAAGGATCTCGAAAACAAAATTGTCATCATCAAAAAACTTAAAACAGATTCTTCCATCACTGTCCATATCCTTGATGAAGTTGCCAGGATCGTGGACTCTAAACGCATGTGGCTGAAGACTCTGAAACAACAGAAATCCAGTTTAAACCTGACTGGTGTGGCTCTTGACAACAGAACCATTGCTCAGTTTATGGATGCTCTGAAAAAATCATCTTATATAAAGGATGTGAATCTCTCCAATGCTTCTTTGACCAAAGTCTCGGGACGCAATTTAAAAAGTTTTTCTCTGGTTTGCTCCATCGTAAATCCGAAAAAGGCGACTGAAGCAACGAAGAAAACAAAAAAATAGCATTTCAACTGACCATGTCGATACATGAAAAAGACTAACGCGCTTGTAACCTTCATAGACGAAAAATATATTCCGCTTGAAAAAAAGCTGAAGATCGCCATTGGTGTGCTTCTTTTAATTCTGCCTGTGGTTCTCTTCTGGTTTTTCTGGATGCAGCCGCAACAGGAGCAATATGGAAAATTAATCAGGCAGAAAACTTCACTCACGCAGGAATTGCGGCGGGCAAAGGCAAAAGCAGCCAAGCGTGGAATACTTCAGGCAGAACTGAAAGTCATCGAAGAACGCTATAACGAAATTGCGACTTTGTTACCGAAAGAAAAAGAGATACCCGCCCTGTTAACAAGCATATCAGCTCTTGGCCGGGCATCAGGTCTTGATTTTCTGACATTTAAGCCGCAAAAAGATGTCGAAAGGGATTTTTATGCTGAAATTCCAGTGATTATCAAGGTGAGAGGCCCGTATCACAATATGGGCGTTTTCCTGGATCAGGTGAGCAAACTTGACAGGATTGTGTCAGTCTCAAACATCACCATGAGTGGAGCGAAAAAAGAAGCTGGGGAGATGCTCCTGAATTCCAGCTGCCGTCTTGTGACGTACCGCTTTACCAATAAAAAACTTGTCAAGAAGAAGGCGAAAGGGAAGAGGAGAAGAAGGAAATAATAAAAAGAGTAATGTTATGAAAACCTTATTTTCACAAAGCAAACAGTATAAAATACTGGCACTGCAAGCTCTGTTCTTTGCTGGACTGATAGGCATCGGCCATACTGCTTTCTGCCTTACGACAGAACCCCCGGTACAATCACCGCTGTTCAAATATTCAATCAAGAAGAGGAATGACCCGTTTGTCCCTTTTATTTCTGAAAAAGCAGCATCCACAAAAATGGATGAAATTATATCCGTTGACCAGCAACTCACCGGTATGCAGATTTTTGAGCCCGGTCAACTTGAGCTGGTGGCTATTATCACGATAGAAAATGACGATTTTGCCATGGCCGAAGATACAACCGGAGAGGGATATATTCTCCGCAAAGATATGAAGATCGGGAAACGCGGTGTTATCACCGACATTCGATCAAATGAAGTTATTATAGAAGAGACCGCTTTTACCAGAGCCGGTAAAAAAATAACCACTAACATCGTCATGCTCCTAAAGAAAGAGGGAGAACAATAAACAATGTATACAAAGCGCCCCACATGCTGTCTGGTAATTTTTTTAGCCACGTTCCTGCTCTTTTGCGTCAGCCCTCTTCAGGCAGCTGGAGGTCTGGCAGGGAGTTATACCATACAGGACATTGAGACTAATCTGCAGGATAATTCGCTGATGATAGTTCTCAAAGGTGATAGTACCCCGGCGTATACCATGTACGAACTGTTCTCTCCTACCCGTCTGGTACTGGATATTGCCGAGGCAAAATTGGCAAAACACATAGATATCACAAAAGTTCTACCCAAAAACGACTTTGCGTCCCTTTTGGTAACAGCCCTGACAGATACTGTCCCCGAGATTACCCGTTTCGAAATAACCCTTGCTGAAAGCCATACTTATAAGGTTGACAGAGTTGACAATAATCTGACCATCCACCTCACTCCAAGGGAAGGACACAGTGCAGCCAAAGGCGAAACTGTGCAGGCTGGTGAAACAGCAATTACGATCCTCCATGATTTTACTATTCATAGGGATGATAATAAAACAGAGATCCTCCTTCAGGCTGATAATCCAATTCAGAACTTTCGCCTGGGGACGATTACCGGAAGAAAGAACATACCCGATGCCATGTATATCGATATTAACGATGTCGATGGTTCGGGACTGGTTCGGGAAAAAAAGGTTGGAACAAGTGTTGAAAAGATACGAGTTGCCACCAGAGCTTCCGGAGTTCGTCTTGTTTTTGATTCTTCTGGAGAAAAACTCTTCTCCTATGCGGTAAAGGAAGACCCACAGGGCTTGCTCATCAGCATCGAAGGAGTGCCAGCCTCCCCCCTCCCTACTCCAGAGGATATGGCCGAGGCACCTGTGAATACTGATAAGACTTCTAAGCAGGCGGAACCTATGCCCGCAGTTACTTCGGATCCAACCCTGGACGCATTAATTGATTCTTCTGAGGCAGCGTTAATAAAAGGAACGCAAACACAGGAAGGAGGGGGCGGTTCAACTGAAAAAGTGCAGGATTCTTTTGATTTTTCCGGCTACAAGAACAAGCGCATCAGCGTTGATTACTACAAGGCTGATTTGCATAATGTTTTTAGATTATTCCGAGAAATTTCAGGTATTAATCTGATTGTGGACGAAGGAGTCAATGGTTCACTTACTCTAAGTCTAACAGATGTCCCCTGGGACTTTGCCCTTGATATCATCCTCAACCTGAAAAGCCTGCAGAAAGAGGAACGGTACAACACCATAGTCATTTACCCTGCAAAAAAAGAATTTTCCTGGCCTGACCGTGCAACTGACAATCTCACCTTCGAAAAAGATATTGAAGTTATTCAACAGGAAGCCTTAATTATACAACAATCTGCGAACCAACCAGCTGAAATTATGCAGGCTAAAGAATTGTTGAGAAGAGCAGGCATCGAAGAAAATAATAATGATTTTGAAGATGCCGCAGCAATGTACGAACAGGCATTTCTTCTCTGGCCGACAAATACAAAGATCTCAAACAGGCTGGCAACTCTTTATCTCGTTAATCTGGGTGTAAATGCAAAGGCTGTTTATTTTGCCAAAGCGACCCTGGCAATTGACAATACAAATTACCAGGCTGCACTGTATGCTGCAATTGCCTCTGCCAATATGGATCAGATCCCCGAGGCCATGGATTTCTTTTCCATGAGTATCGGCGGCAATCCTCCTATGAAAGAGGCTCTTATCAGTTACGCTGCTTTCAGCGAAGAAAAAGAACAGCCTGAGGCGGCCTTAAAACTGCTTGACCGCTATGCCGATGCATACAGCGATACAATTGGAACCATGGTTTCCCGCGCTCGTCTTTACGATACCATGGGAGAAACAGAAAAAGCCACAGATCAATATAAGGCACTACTTTACTCCGGCTATCAGCTTGTTCCCGGACTCAAGAAATATATCCGTGGCCGACTGACCATGAACAGCGATCAATTTACCAATTAACAACCAATGTTATTTTACTTATTGCCCAAGGGGTTTTCCATGAAGCTTCATACATCAGGTGCTCAGTTAAGTTGCCTTCTTGTTCTCCTGTTTTCTCTCATTTCCTGTATCCCTCAAGAGGCAGAGACTGAGATTGAACCTCTTCCAGAGCCCATTGCACCCGTTGAGAGAGTTGAACAACGCAATCAACTCCCGGTACAGTACCGGAAGCCCTCCTATACGGTTGATACCGGAACATCCGAAAGCCTTGATGAAGTTGTCGACGATGTTGCGCTTAAAGTAGGAGCATCTATTCGTTCCACTCAAGGGCCACAACCACTCTGGGATATTCTTAAACGTCTGGCAGCACTCAAGAGAATGAGTGTTTCCTGGGCAAGCGATGTTGATCAGAATGTACTTGTCGATGTAGATATCAGTGCGGACGATGATTTTTACTCTGCAGTGAAGAATCTTCTGCGCCAGGTAGATTGTTTTCACGAAATGGAAGGGGCAACCATTGTTGTTAAATATAAAGAAACCAGGCAATTTCATGTTGCCATGCCTTTTACCAAATCGTTGTATGAAACAGCCACTGGTGGAAATGTTTTGGGAAGCAATGACGCAGCAGGTAATATAGTAGGCACCATGCGTCTTGATTCCAAAGGAAATGAGTTTGATATCTGGAAAAATATTCAGGACAATATGGATGCCATCCTGGATACATGGTCAACATCTATTACCGCAGCAGAACCTGAGGTAACGGAGGAAGGTGAAGAGAGTAGTGCAGCCACCACTGTGACAAGGCAGATTTCGACAACGGTAAATAGATACACCATTGATAAGCCAATTGGACTTATTACGGTCCATGCCCCCAGGCCTCTCCTTGAAAAACTGGATGCTTATTTTAAAAACCTGAAAAGAGAGTTGTATAAACAGATATCAATCGAGGCAAAAATCATCGAAGTTGAGCTTCTGGATCACTCCTCCATCGGTTTAGACTGGAATATGCTTCTGAAAAATTTGTCCATGGCAGGAGCTGGATATTCCTTCGGGAAATCGAAAAGTGACGTAACAACAGACAATGACAGTAATAACAGTACTTATACACAAATAGATTCCAGTATAACTACCGATATCAGTGCGGCTACAGTAATTACAAATGGCCTGACAGAGGATGGTGCTGCTGCTGTTTCACTTGCAGCCTTTACATTTGATTCTTTTCTTAATGCAGTCAAAGAACAGGGGCAAACCACAATTCTTTCAAATCCAAAACTGAGTGTATTGAACGGCCAACCAGCTTTGCTGACAGTGGGAAGAAACGTCACCTATATCGATTCAATCGATTCTAAGGTC
>Ga0256826_1000551_pt1 | contig 22840 bp, 19 predicted proteins | sample CV79metaG_FD_185975 | JGI IMG/M metagenome (GOLD analysis project Ga0256826, IMG submission 185975) | Hydrothermal vent microbial communities from East Pacific Rise, Pacific Ocean - CV79 | ecosystem: Environmental > Aquatic > Marine > Hydrothermal vents | place: Pacific Ocean: East Pacific Rise...
CCGCAAAGACTTGATGATATTTAAAGCTTCTTCTCTCTCTTGTAGACTTAAATAAGTATTCCGTGAGCTCAATGCCAGACCATCTTTATCACGCAGTGTATCCATAGGAACGATCTCTACGTTCATAAAAAGATTCTCTACCATCGTCTCAATCAACATCAACTGTTGGGCATCTTTTTTACCAAAATAGGCCCGTGTTGGACTCACTATGTTGAGGAGTTTACTTACCACCGTCAAGACACCTGAAAAATGTCCAGGCCGTGAATTTCCTTCCATAATATAACCACGTACATTGGGTGCCACTATACTGACTTCATCGATACCATACATCATCTCAGCAGTCGGATAAAAGAGATAGTCCACACCACTAAGCTCACACACCTTTTTATCCGCTTCTTCTCGTCTAGGGTAAGCATCTAGATCTTCTCCCTCTAAAAACTGTGTAGGGTTAACAAAGATAGAGACAACAACAATATCATTCTCTTTTCTAGCGGCTTCAATAAGACTTTTATGTCCCAAATGTAAAGCACCCATCGTCGGTACAAAACCGATACTACTTCCCTCTTGGGTTAAAAGTTTTTGGAGTGCTTTAGGTTGATCGATTATCTGCATTTTTAAGTCCTATTACAATATAATGGCTTTTATAGATGAAATTATATCAATTTACAATTAACTATTATTGGACATAAAATGGACCACTACGAATACAGCGAACTTTTAAAGACTTTAGAGATCAAAATGCAGAACATCTCAGGGGTAGTACAGCCTGAAAAGATCCAAGTACAGCTTGATGAGATCGCAGCACTAGAGAACTCTGATGGGTTTTGGAATGATGCCGCTAATGCTGCTAATGTTCAAAAAGAGAAGACCCAACTCGAACGTAAGCTAGAGAAGTTTCAAGTGGCTCTCAATGCACTTAATGATGCCAAAGATCTGTATGATATGGGCAAAGAAGAGAAAGATGATGAGACCATCGAGATGCTTTTTGATGAAGCTGAATCTCTTGACGCCCAAGTGAAGCAGATGGAAGTCTCTATGCTTCTGCGTGGTCCACAAGATGCCAATAATGCCATTGTATCCATTCACCCTGGTGCAGGTGGAACAGAGTCTCAAGATTGGGCAGCAATGCTTTTACGTATGTATATGCGCTGGGCAGAGCGTCATGACTTTAAAGTCGAAAAGATGGACTATCAAGCAGGAGAAGAAGCCGGTATCAAAGATGCCACGATTATCATTCGTGGTGAAAATGCTTACGGTTACCTCAAAGTCGAAAACGGCATCCATCGTCTCGTACGCATCAGTCCCTTTGACTCTAACGCCAAGCGTCATACCTCTTTTGCTTCGGTTATGGTCTCTCCAGAGATCGAAGATGACATTGACATTGTCATCGAAGATAAAGACATACGTATCGATACCTATCGTGCTTCTGGTGCAGGGGGTCAACATGTCAACAAGACAGAGTCTGCTATTCGTATCACACATATAGAGACAAATATCGTAGTGCAATGTCAAAATGACCGTTCTCAGCATAAAAACAAAGCCGCTGCTATGAAGATGTTAAAGTCACGTCTGTATGAGTATGAGATGGCACTTAAACAAGCCGAGATTGATGGCGTGGAGAAGAGTGAGATCGGTTGGGGACATCAGATCCGCTCTTATGTCATGCAGCCTTATCAACAAGTCAAAGATACCCGTTCTAATGAAGCATATTCTCAAGTCAATGCCATCTTAGATGGTGATATTGACAAAATGCTTGAAGGTGTTCTTATCGCTCAAAGTAGAGGTTGATCAAAACACAAAAGTAGTACGTCAGACAAACTACTCGTGCTTAAGTCTGTAACATCCCTTGCTTAAGTTATGAGCTTTCATATCCCTACTAATAAACCTCTAACATACTACGCACTACAATCTGCAAATGAATCGTATTATTAAAGAGTGTGCTCTTACTGAAAAGTGTGCCTACCTTGCAGACCGCCAACAAACAACCCACTATAAGATCATAGAGGGTTGTGACATGCCCTCTAATGAAGCGTTGATCGAACGGGGATGGCGTCGTTTTGGTAATATGTACTTTCGACCGATGTGCGAAGGGTGTAGTGAATGTCAAAGTATTAAGATCGATGTCGCCAACTACGCCTTCTCAAAATCTGAACGACGCGTGATCAAAAAAAATAGCCACATCAAAACAGTGCTAAAACGTCCAACTGTCTCACACTCACATGTTGCACTCTTCAACAAGTATCATGACTTTATGCATCATAAAAGAGGCTGGGACAAACAAGAGATCGATATTAAGAACTATTATATCTCTTTTGCAAATGAACATAATGATTATGGCTATGAAGTGCTCTATTTTGATCAAGAGAAGCTTATCGCTGTAGACCTAATCGATATACTGCCTAATGGGATCTCAAGTATATACTTCTACTATGATCCCGACTATGCACATCTCTCTTTAGGAAAATACTCAATGATCAGACAGATCATGTATGCGCAACAAAATCATCTTGATTGGATCTATCTAGGGTATTATGTAAAAGAGTGTCAGAGTTTAGCCTATAAGAGTGATTATAAGCCCTATCTGTCACTTGAGGGTGCTCCTGATCTTGTAACTGAGCCTAAGTGGATATCAGAGACCTAGTGCCTTTTTTTGTTCTGTTAGTACTTTTTTCTCTTCCATCGCTTTTTCCTCTGCAACTTCATTTTCAAGACGTTCTTGTTTTGCACGCTCTTTAGCTCTCATACGTGCAATACGTTCTTGATCTTTTTGCTTTTGTAGTGTCTCTGCAGAGATCACTGGTACTACAACCTCAGGTTGATTTTTGAGTTGATATTCTAAGTACAAGGTACCCAATATTGAGCTATTGTCTTCTTCACAGTACTCATCATAAAAAGTCACTAACTCTTCTGTATAAGCCTCTTGTTCTACCAAACCACTCTTCAAAATTGCCGTTACGCGTTCTTCATCACCTTTAGTGATTGCTTCTTCAAAAATTGATTTAACCGCCAAAGAGAGTGCATCACGCTCTACAGAAAGTTCTCGTAAAGAGATCAAGTAAGCTTTAGCATCAGATCCCTCTTCCTTATTATCGATCTTGTATCCCATCTCTTTGATCTTAAGTGCAGAAGTCGTAAAACCATGAATCGGCCCAGCTAACTTCTGTAGTGATGGTTCTTGTGCTAATGTCTCTAGTGGAGTGATATCGTTATAGATCTGATCACCGAGTTGCGCAAAGACCTGAGGGTTTTGCGCATAGAGCGTAAAAGAGAGTAATAATAAAAATGTGTAAAGTTTCATACTGATCCTAGAATAATATGACATATTCTACATCAAGATGGTTAATTTGAATGTTAATTTATGAGGTATAAGAGTGAAAGAAGTTAAAAAGATGAGAAAGGCAACGCCTCTCTCTACTGTTTTGTCTAAAAAGACTAGCCGTTACGCTTTTTGATGATCTCTTCAGCAACATTACGTGGAACTTCTTCGTAGTGATCGAATTCCATAGAGTAAGTCGCACGACCTTGAGTTGATGAACGAAGGTCAGTTGAGTAACCGAACATCTCAGAAAGAGGAACGAATGCATCAACAATCTTGTTACCTGAACGGTCACTCATAGCGTTAACCTGTCCACGACGACGGTTAAGGTCACCAATAACATCACCCATGTACTCTTCAGGAACTTCAACTTCAACTTTCATCATTGGCTCAAGAATCGCTGGAGATGCCTTACGACAACCCTCTTTGAATCCCATTGATGCAGCAAGTTTAAAGGCCATCTCATTCGAGTCAACATCATGGTATGAACCATCATAAAGTGTTACTTCGATATCTTCGATTGGGTAACCTGCAAGAACACCGTTCTTAGTAGCTTCCTCACAACCTTTTTCAACAGCTGGAATGTATTCACGAGGAACCGATCCACCTTTAATCGCATTATTAAAGACAAAACCAGAACCAGCTTCACCCGGCTTGATCTTAAGGTAAACGTGACCAAACTGACCACGACCACCTGATTGCTTAGCATACTTGTACTCTTGTTGTACAGCGTCTTTAATTGTCTCACGGTAAGAAACCTGTGGAGCACCAACTTCTGCATCAACCTTAAATTCACGGAACATACGGTCAACAAGGATCTCAAGGTGAAGCTCACCCATTCCAGAGATAATTGTCTGACCAGTCTCTTCGTCAGTGTGAACTCTAAAAGAAGGATCTTCAGCAGCAAGTTTAGAAAGAGCAATACCCATCTTCTCTTGGTCAGCTTTAGTCTTAGGCTCAACAGCAACAGAGATAACTGGCTCTGGGAAGTCCATACGCTCTAACACAACTTTTTCAGCAGGATCACATAGTGTATCACCAGTAGTTGTTGACTTAAGACCAACAACTGCACCGATCTCACCTGCGTAAATCTCTTTAACTTCTTCACGTTTAATAGCGTGCATCTTAACGATACGGCCAATACGCTCTTTCTTATCTTTCGTAGTATTGTGAACATATGAGCCAGACTCAAGTGAACCACGGTAAACACGGATAAATGTAAGAACACCAACAAATGGATCTGTCATGATCTTAAATGCTAGTGCAGCAAATGCACCATCATCAGTTGATGGAACGTCTACTTCAACCTCTTCATCCTCCATCAAAGTACCTTTGATAGCCTCAGACTCTAGTGGTGAAGGAAGGTAGTCAACAACAGCATCAAGAAGTGTCTGAACACCCTTGTTCTTAAATGCAGTACCTGGAGTCATTGGAACGATTGCCATACCAAGTGTAGCTGCTTTGATCGCTGCTTTAACTTCAGCTTCAGTGAACTCTTCACCTTCAAGGAATTTTTCAGCAAAGTCTTCGTTACCATCAACTTCAGACAAAGTCTCAAGCATCTTCTCACGGTACTCATCAGCTTTATCTTGAAGCTCAGCACGGATATCTTGTTCGTGGTAAGCAGAACCCATAGCAGCGTCAGCATCCCATACGATCTCTTTCATCTTAACAAGGTCAACAACACCCTCGAATTGATCTTCAGCACCAATAGGCAACTGGAAAGGCATTGGGTTACCCTTAAGACGCTCTTTGATCTGCTTCTCTACTTCGTAGAAGTCTGCACCCGTACGGTCCATCTTGTTAACAAAAACAATTGAAGGTACCTTATAACGGTTACGCTGACGCCATACTGTCTCAGATTGTGGCTGAACACCACCAACTGCACAGAAAACAGATACTGCACCATCAAGTACACGCATAGAACGCTCAACTTCAATTGTAAAGTCAACGTGTCCCGGTGTGTCAATGATATTAATCTGCTTACCAGCCCACTCACAAGTAGTTGCAGCAGAAGTAATGGTAATACCACGCTCTTGCTCTTGTTCCATCCAGTCCATAGTAGCTGCACCATCGTGAACCTCACCAATCTTGTGCTCTACACCTGTATAGAAAAGAATACGCTCTGTTGTTGTTGTCTTACCTGCATCAATGTGTGCAGCAATACCGATGTTACGTACATCGCCAAGTTTATGAGATCTAGCCATAATTATTGTCCTGTTGTTTAGTTTCGAAAATCGGAAATCGGAAATCGGAAAAAGGAGTGAGACTCCACTTTCCGCTTTCCGTTTCTCGTTTTGCGATAGATGTAATTTATCTAAAGTAAATTACGAATATGTTTCACTCAGAGTATGTCAAACTCAAGTGCATTTAAAGCGCATATGAGTCTGGCACTGAGTCAAACACAGCGTTAGCGTAAGCGATGAAATTGCTTTCAACGCTTTGCTAAATGATATATTACCAGCGGTAGTGAGCAAACGCTTTGTTTGCTTCTGCCATACGGTAAGTATCTTCTTTCTTCTTGAATGCTGAACCTTTATCAGTTGCAGCTTCCATAAGCTCATTAGCCAAACGCTCAGCCATTGTACGCTCGTTACGCTTACGCGCTGCGTCAATGATCCAACGTAGTGCCAATGAGAGTTGACGTACTGGACGAACTTCTACTGGAACTTGGTATGTTGCCCCACCAACACGACGTGATTTAACTTCAATCACTGGTTTGATGTTGTCAATAGCTGCATTAAATACTTCTACACCTTTTGTCTCACCACGTGAAGAGATGATATCTAGTGCAGAGTACATAATTTTTTCAGCTGTACTTTTTTTACCATCAAGCATAATCTTGTTGATAAATTTTGTTACGATTTTACTTCCGTAGATTGGATCTGGCATGATCTCACGTACGGGTGCTTTTCTTCTTCTCATAAGAGTTCCTTCAATTTTAAAAATTTACTCAAAGACTTTGTCTCTGTATTTGTCTCCTACAAAAATACTCTTCTTAGTTCACCTTGAACCTTGAAGTTATTGCGTAGTAAACGGACCTTTTGGTTACTTTGGCTTCTTAGTTCCGTACTTAGAACGAGCTACTGTACGACCAGAAACACCAGCAGTATCAAGTGCACCACGAACAATGTGATACTTAACACCCGGTAAATCTTTTACACGACCACCACGTACAAGAACGATAGAGTGCTCTTGAAGGTTGTGACCCTCACCACCGATATACGAAATAACTTCGAATCCAGAAGTAAGACGGACTTTAGCTACTTTACGTAGAGCCGAGTTTGGTTTTTTTGGTGTAGTTGTATATACACGAGTACATACACCACGACGCTGAGGACAAGATACAAGTGCAGCAGATTTAGACTTCTTTACCTGACGCTTGCGCTCGTTACGAATCAATTGGTTGATTGTAGGCATACAATTCCTTTATAAAATAAGTTCCAGTAGATTACCCACAAGGGAGTAATAAACGCGGGATTATACCTAAATGAGAATAAATGATAGCTTTAATACTAGGATTAGGTTTAAAGCGTCTTGGATAGTGTGTAAGGTTATTATCAACAAATGTATCAACTATATATTTTATTGGGCTAATAAAAAACATAGACTTTAGTGTGTGATCCTCAGTTATTATAATATCTAAAGGATCAACATTTTACTTTAGTATAAAAAGAGTTACTTAGAAAGTTGTATCTCTCCAAAATGGTTAAAGATAACATGACCCTCTTCTAACCAAGTGTCCAATCCACCCTTAAGATACTTGACATTGGTATAACCCAACTCCTCTTTCATGGTGGCAGCAGCAAGTGCGGCACTTTTTCCTGCACGACAGTAAACAATTACTAAGGATTTCTTATCTGGAATTTTTTCACTGATATCAAACTCTAAAACACCACGTGTAATCTTGACGTCTTCCTCAGCATCAAATGTCCCCTCTTCACGCATATGCGCTTCACGTACATCAAGTGCAATAAACTCTTGCGCATCATCAATCATCTTTTGAAGCTCTTTTGAACTAATCGATGGTACTTTTTTTTCAGCTTTTTTAACCAACTGCTGACTGATAGCATCCCCCGCCATCAACGGCATACTCAAAGTTATGAGCGCTGCGGCTACTAACGTACTTAATTTCATTTTCATCCTTTAACCTGTATCAGGCTTTATGTCAGATTTATTATATTTTATTATATATGTAGTTGTAAAGTGTTTTAAGAAAAAGTGATAATTGTTTTAGAAAGTGTGTAGAATTGATGAAGACAAGCAGGTAGGTACCTGCTTGAGACAAGAAGCTTACGCCTCTTCGTCTTCGTTAAATAGAAGATCTTGATCTTTGTAAATACCTGTTCCAACTGGAATAGTACGACCAATAATAACATTCTCTTTAAGATCCGTAAGGTCATCAACTTTAGCAGACACTGCCGCTTCTGTCAATACTTTTGTTGTATCTTGGAATGATGCAGCAGAGATGATCGAATCAGCACTTACTGAAGCACGTGTGATACCAACCAGGAATGGCTCAGCAATTGCTGGCTCTCCACCAAGACGTAAGATCTTAGCATTCTCTTCTTTGAACTTGTTACGAGAGATAAGATCGCCTTCGATGAACTTCGTATCACCTGACTTAACGATCTTGATCTGACGTAGCATTTGAGTAAAGATAACCTCAATGTGCTTATCTGCAATGTTTACACCCTGTGAACGGTAAACAGACTGTACTTCTGTTACAAGGTAGTTGTAAAGTGCTTTAGTACCCATAATACGAAGGATCTCGTGAGATGACAACTGACCATTAGTCAACTGCTCACCTGCGTGTACAAAGTCTCCAACGTTTACAAGAGCATGTAGGTTTTTATCTACAAAGTACTCTTTGACAATACCGTTTTCAGAAGCAATGATAATACGCTGCTTACCACGTAGTGGCTTACCAAAGCTAACCACACCATCAACTTCAGCGATCAATGCGATCTCTTTAGGACGACGTGCTTCAAAAAGTTCAGATACACGTGGAAGACCCCCGGTAATATCTGATGATTTTTGAAGTGCTTTAGGTGTCTTAGCAAGGATATCTGCTACTTTTACTTCAGAATTATTTTGAACATAGATCGCTGTCTTTGGATCAACAGAGTAACGTACCAATTCACCTTCAGCAGTTGCAAGAATGATTGTTGGCTTATACTCAGATGCAAAGTGCTCGTTGATCATAAGACGTGTCTTACCTGTCAACTCATCAAACTGCTCAGTTGCAGTCACACCTGGAATAATGTCTTCAAATGTAACTGTACCTACAGACTCAGCAATGATTGGGTTTGAGTATGGATCCCACTCAGCAATCGCTACAGACTCATCATTCACAGAGTGTGCCAAGATATCTTCAGCATTGATCGCTGCATTGTCATTAAAGTCAATGACTGAACCACGTGCGATATAGTGACGAATCGCTTCACGCTCATCTCCATCAACAATAACAGCAAAAAGCCCTTTTTCTTCAACAACATCTCCAGACTTAACAGCCTCAAAACGCTCAAGGTAATCACCTTTAAGTAAGAAGAATTTAACAGTTCCTGCTTCTAGAGCTTTAACATCTTGAGTGATCGGAGCACCATCTTTAACAAGGATCTCTGACGCGTATGGAATACGGTTAGGCACATTCCAACCATCTTTGATCTTCTCAACAATAGACTCATCTGCTTCAACTTTAGTACCACTTTCGTATGGTAAGTAAAGTTTACCTTCGATCTTACCACTAACACCAGCGATCTCACCAGGTTTCGCAACTTCGAACTTACGAAGTGTATAACGTACAACGTTCTTAGCATCTTTAGCATCTGTAACAGTCACTAAGATCTCATCATGAATCGTCTGTACTTCAAGTGTACCACTAAATGGTGCCTTGATCTTAGGCTCAACAAGCAAAATCGCCGCATTACGACGATTGGCTACGATTGTTTTACCCTCTTTAGACTTGTAAGTATTCATGTTGTAGTAACGGATGAATCCCTCTTTGTCTGCAAAGATCTGACGCTCTTCACGTGTACTTGTTGCAGTTCCTCCAACGTGGAACGTACGTAGTGTAAGCTGTGTACCTGGCTCACCAATAGACTGTGCAGCAATAATACCAACAGCTTCACCACGACGTACCATGTGACCTGTACCAAGGTTAAGACCATAACATTGAGCACAGATTCCGCCCTCAGACTTACATGTCGTTGGAGTACGAATATGCGCAGATTTGATTCCTGCTTCAGCCATCTTAGCAGCAGAAACTTCATCAATCAATGTACCTTCAGGATAGAGGATCTCACTTGTAATAGGGTCAATCGCATCTTCAGCAAGAACACGACCATAAACACGATCTTCAAGTGGCTCGATCATAACGTTACCATCAGAGATATCAGTGATCTCGATACCTTCGTGTGTACCACAATCATGCTCAACCACTTTAACATTTTGAGAAACATCAACAAGCTTACGAGTAAGGTAACCCGCATTCGCTGTTTTCAGTGCCGTATCCGCAAGACCTTTACGCGCACCGTGAGTTGAAATAAAGTACTCAAGTACGTTTAGTCCCTCTTTAAAGTTTGAAATAATTGGTGTCTCAATAATGTCACCAGAAGGCTTAGCCATAAGACCACGCATACCAGCAAGCTGACGAATCTGTGCAGCAGAACCACGTGCACCAGAGTCAGCCATCATGTGAATAGAGTTGAAACCATCTTTGTCGTTCTCAACAAGATCCATCATCTGACCCGCAACCGTATTGTTAGTATCCGACCAAACATCAATAATCTTATTATAACGTTCCTGCTCAGTAAGAAGACCACCTTCAAACTGCTTTTGAATCTCAATAACTTTCTTCTTAGAAGAAGCGATTAACGCTGTCTTCTCTTCAGGAATAATAATGTCAGCAATAGAGATCGAAACACCCGCTTGTGTTGCTTGTTGGAAACCAAGGTCTTTTAGACGATCAAGGAAACCAGCAGTAATAGCAATACCACCATGCTTCTGAACATAGTCAGCAATAGCATTAATGTTTTTCTTCTTCATTACCTTGTTCCAAAGTTCAACGGGAACAAACTCAGGAAGGATCTCTTTAAGAAGCATACGTCCTGCAGTAGTATGAATCATACGACCATCTACCTTAGTACGTACCTTAGCGTGAATGTCTAGTGAACCTGTCTCTAGAGCGATCTTCACTTCATCAACAGATGCAAATAGCTTATTAGCACCAAGAACACCATTTTTCTCTAAAGAGATGTAGTAAAGACCAAGAACCATATCCTGTGAAGGCGTTGCAATCGCTTTACCTGATGCTGGAAGCAAGATGTTTGTTGATGCAAGCATCAATACTTTAGCTTCAGCAATCGCTTCAGCAGAAAGTGGGATGTGAACAGCCATCTGATCACCATCAAAGTCAGCATTGAACGCCGCACAAACTAATGGGTGAAGCTGAATCGCTTTTCCATCAATAAGCTTCGGGTGAAACGCTTGAATAGAAAGCTTGTGAAGTGTTGGTGCACGGTTAAGCAAGATAGGATAACCATCAACAATCTCTGCAAGACATTCCCAAACTTCATTAGTCTCATCATCAATCATCTTCTTCGCAGCTTTAACAGTAGTCGCATAGCCTTTGTCTTCTAGCTTTGCAATCAAGTGTGGCTTGAAAAGCTCAATAGCCATCTTTTTAGGAAGACCACATTGATCCATCTTAAGAGATGGTCCAACAACAATTACAGAACGTCCGGAGAAGTCAACACGCTTACCAAGAAGGTTTTGACGGAAACGACCCTGCTTACCCTTGATCACTTCTGAAAGTGACTTCAGTGGACGCTTATTAGCACCTTTAACTGCATTTGCACGACGACCATTGTCAAATAGTGCATCAACAGACTCTTGAAGCATACGCTTCTCATTACGTACAATGATCTCTGGAGCTTCAAGCTCAATCAGACGCTTTAGACGTTGGTTACGGTTGATAACACGACGGTAAAGATCATTAACATCAGAAACCGCAAACTTACCACCATCAAGTGATACTAGTGGACGAAGGTCTGGTGGAAGAACCGGTAGTGCTGTCAACATCATCCAAGCGGGGTTGTTACCCGAGTTTAGGAATGACTCAATAACTTTAAGACGCTTAACAAGTGTCTTAGTCTTTGCTACAGACTTTGTGTTTTCCATATCTTCTTTAAGTTGTGAGAAGATCTCAACAAGATCAATGGTATCAAGAAGATCACGAATACCTTCTCCACCCATCATTGCTTTAAAACCTGTCTCAGAGTAACGTGACATCAATACACGATACTGCTCTTCATTAAGAACATCATACTTTAGTACAGCAGTCTTTTCAGAACCATCATAAAATGCTTCTCCTGGATTACTTACAATGTATGCTTCATAGTAAAGTACACGCTCAAGATCTTTCATCTTAACACCTAAAAGTGTACCAATACGTGATGGTAATGAGCTAACATACCAGATGTGTGCAACAGGTGTTACAAGATCAATGTGACCCATACGAGTACGACGAACCTTAGTTGTTGTAACTTCAACACCACACTTCTCACATACTACACCTTTGTAACGCATCTTCTTATACTTTCCACAAAGACACTCATAGTCACGCACTGGACCAAAGATCTTTGCACAGAAAAGTCCATCACGCTCAGGCTTTAGTGTACGGTAGTTAATCGTCTCAGGCTTTTTAACTTCACCATGACTCCAAGAGAGAACTTTCTCTGGAGACGCTAAGCGAAACTGTAGTTGTTTAATATCTTTTGGACGGTTATTTTCCGTAACTTCGATTGGTACCAATTTACGCATCGTCTTCCACCTCGTCAAAAATCTCTACGTCAAGCGCAAGTGCTTGAAGTTCTTTAGTCAATACAAATAGTGTCTCAGGAATTCCAGATTCTGGAACGCTTTCACCCTTAGTCAATGCTTTGTAAGCGTTTACACGCCCTTCAACATCATCAGACTTAATGGTTAGCATCTCTTTAAGTACAGCAGATGCTCCATAAGCCTCTAATGCCCAAACTTCCATCTCACCAAATCTCTGCCCACCAAATAGTGCTTTACCACCAACTGGCTGTTGTGTAACAAGAGAGTAAGGTCCAGTAGAACGTGCGTGCACTTTCTCATCAACCAAGTGGTGTAGTTTAAGAATGTACATGTAACCAACGTTAACACGCTCTTTAACCTGATCACCAGTCTTACCATCAAATAGAACCGTCTTACCATCAGCATCTAGTTTTGCAAGATCAAACAATTTTGCAAACTCTTCAACATTAACACCTTCAAAGATTGGAGAGGCAAACTTAACACCTCTAGACCAGTCACGAGCAAACTCAAGTAGCTTGTCATCAGTCATCTCACCAATCACAGTCGCAGCGTTCATAAACTGAGCAACATCAGCGATCTCAATCAACTTTGTACGAAGCTGAGCAATGAAGTCTGCTTGCTTAGCATCAAAGATCTCTTGGATCTGATGGCCAAGTTCACGACCTGCCATACCAAGGTGCATCTCCATGATCTGTCCAATGTTCATACGTGAAGGTACACCTAGTGGATTAAGACATACATCTACTGAGCGACCATCAGCCATATAAGGCATATCTACTTCAGGAACGATAATAGAGACAATACCCTTATTACCGTGACGTCCTGCCATCTTATCTCCAACTTTTAGCTTACGCTTTGTTGCAATATAGACCTTAACAAACTTTGTCACACCATTTGGAAGGATGTCATCTTTTTCAAGAATCGTAAGCTTCTCTTCATGCTCATCACGGAACTTCTTCTTCTGCTTTTGGAAGTGGTTCTTTGTTGCATTGTACTTCGCTTGAACTTCTTCAGAGAATGCTTTAACAATGTTGTTCATCGCAAAACGGTTTACTCCGGCTAGGTCCTCAGCTTTAATAGAGTCGCCTGCACTATAAGAGACTTCATTGACTGTAACATCACTTAAAAGCTCTGCTTTAGTCAAGATATTCTCAATACGGATCATCTCTTCTTTATCAATCATCAATAGACGATCGTAGTGCTCACGCTCTAGCTCATCACGCTCTTGTTTTTCAAGTGCAAGTGAACGGGCATCTTTCTCATAACCTTTTTTCGTAAAGATCTTGATATCAACAATAACACCTTCCATTGATGGTGGACAGTAAAGTGATTTGTTGACTACGTGACCTGCTTTTTCACCAAAGATTGCACGAAGCAAACGCTCTTCTGGTGTAGGTTTTACTTCACCTTTTGGTGATACTTTACCAACAAGGATCATTCCACCTTCAACGTTAGTACCAATCTTAACGATACCACTTTCATCAAGGTGAGAAAGCTCATCATCACGAACATTAGGGATATCACGAGTGATCTCTTCAATACCATGCTTTAGTTCACGTGCTTCACACTCTTTTTCATAAACGTGTACAGAAGTATATGCATCTTCACGAATCATACGCTCAGAGATAACGATCGCATCCTCATAGTTGTAACCGTTCCATGGCATAAACGCAACCATTGCATTCACACCAATAGCAAGCTCACCACGATCCATGTTAGGACCATCAGCAATGATCTCACCTGCAACAACTTCTTGACCAATCTTAACAGAAGCTTTTTGGCTAAATGTTGTATTTTGGTTGGTACGAAGGTTCTTCTCTAATGGGTAATAATCAATAAATGTTCCACCCTCATCTTCACCAAGAATGAAGATATGCTTCGCATCTACTTTTTCAATACGACCAGCACGTTTTGCCTTAACACACTCCCAAGCATCACGAGCAACAAGTTTTTCAATACCTGTTCCTACCATTGGAGCTTGTGGCTTGATAAGAGGCACAGCTTGACGTTGCATGTTTGAACCCATTAGTGCACGGTTGGCATCATCATGCTCAAGGAATGGAATCAGTGATGCAGCAACACCAACAACCATCTGAGATGAGAGGTCCATGTATTCACAATCTTCAGCTTTACCTAGCATGATCTCACCATCTTTACGGACTTCGATCAATGGCTCAACAAAGTTACCATCTGCATCAAGTTTGTTAGATGCAGCAGCAATTGTCTTGCCCTCTTCTTGAGTTGCTGTTAGATAAATAACATTGTCTTCACCTTTAAGTGCCTTACCATCTTTAACAAGATTGTATGGTGCTTCGATGAAACCAAGAGCATTCACTTTTGCATAAGCAGCAAGTGTATTGATTAGACCAATATTTTGGCCCTCTGGCGTCTCAATCGGACAGATACGACCGTAGTGTGTCGGGTGAACGTCACGAACTTCAAAGCCCGCACGTTCTTTAACAAGACCACCCTCACCTAGTGCAGAAAGACGACGCTTGTGCGTGACTTCTGAAAGTGGGTTTGTCTGATCCATAAACTGTGAAAGTTGTCCACCAGAGAAAAATTCCATAATCGTCGATGTGATCATCTTAGAGTTGATAAGGTCGTGAGGCATAAGCTCAGACATTGGTCCACTCATCGTAGAGAGCTTGTCTTTGATCGCTTTTTGCATCTTGATCAGACCATTGTGTAACTCGTTTCCAAGAAGTTCACCAATCGAACGAATACGACGGTTACCAAGGTGGTCACGATCATCAATATGTCCCTGACCATTTTTAACTTTAATCACATACTTTACTGTATTGATAATATCTTCATTGGTTAGAACCGTGATATATTCTGGAATATCAAGGCCTAACTTATGGTTCATCTTCATACGACCAACTTTAGTCAGGTCATAACGCTCTGGATCAAAGAAAAGTTGATTCACAAATGCTTTAGCCGCATCTTTAGTCACAGGCTCACCTGGACGCATTACTTTGTAGATACGAATCGCAGATAAATCATTTTCATCTTCGATCTCTTCTGTCTGCTTAAGAAGCTTCAAAGAGTCAGCATCAGCAATAAATGCATTAATGATTGAACCATCAACACCTTCAGCCAAGTCATTAGCAATAACAAACTCAGTCACACCAGACTCAGCCATCTTCTTAAGCTTTGTCTCATCAACAGAAGTCATCGTGTCAAAAAGAATTTCACCTGTCTCAGGATCAATAATAGGCTCCGCTAAATGGCGTTCTACTAGTGTATCAAGTGGGTACTCAACTGAAGTAATACCATCATCAATAAACTTTTGACCTTTCTTAGCAGTAAGACGTTTACCAGCAGCAAGAAGAACTTCTCCATCTGCACTGATAAGATCATAGCTTAGACGACCTGGGTACTCTGATGGTACAAAGTCCATCGTAAAGTTATTCTCTTTAACAGAGATTTTTTGAAGTGGATAAAACATCTTCAAGATATCTTGCTTAGAGTAACCCATAGCACGGAACATGATCGTTACAGGCACTTTACGGCGCTTGTTAATTCTCATATAAAGGATATCTTTTGGATCATACTCAAAGTACAACCAAGAACCACGATCTGGAATAATTTGACCCGTATAGATCAGTTTATTACCCGCTGTTGTAGACTCCTCTTCTTTGAAGATAACACCTGGTGAACGGTGAAGTTGGTTAACAACAACACGCTCAACACCATTAACAATAAAAGAGGTACGATCCGTCATTAGAGGGATATCACGAACAAAAATCGATTGCTCTTTAATATCTTTTACACCCAAACGCTCTTTTGTGTTCTCATCACGGTCCCAAAGTACAAGACGTGTTTTGATCTTCATAGATACAGCGTAAGTCAATCCACGCTCCATACACTCACGAACTGTGTACTTAGGGTTAGCGACTTCGCTTCCTAGGTACTCAATTGTTAGACGATTTTGTGCATCATGAATAGGGAAAGCAGAAGTAAAGACCTTCTCAATACCACTAGCATCGCGGTTTTTCTTTCCAATCATAAGGAAGTTATCATAAGAGTTTTGCTGAAGCTGTAACAGGTTCGGAATTTCGATCTGTTGTGGAGTCTTAGCAAAGTCTACGCGTAAACGGTTTCCAGAATATAAGCTATTTAACATAGTCAACCTCTAAGGTAATTTAAGTAGTAATAAAACACACTCTACACGTCCAGACGAAACGGGGTTCGGGGATTGGTCGTCAATACATAAGTCATAAGACTCTATATGCAGTAGAAATTGCAAAATGCAATAAAATGACTGCTATTGCAGTTTCTGCTGCATAATCATTGTAATAATAAGAGTAGTGTTTAATTAACGGGAATAGTCCAAGCGTCCAAGGACATACAACTACAAGTAATAAATGTCTGTAGTCTCTAACGCACAAAGCCCACTTATACTAAGTACAAAAAGTACCTAATACAAGCGGGCTTGTGGTTTAAAACAGAGCAGGTGCTCTTGTTTTAAAAGAAGTTAAATTACTTAACTTCTACAGTTGCACCAGCAGCTTCTAGCTCAGCTTTTGCAGCTTCAGCATCTTCTTTAGAGATACCTTCTTTGATTGTTGAAGGAAGTTCTTCAGCAGCAGTTTTTGCCTCTTTAAGACCAAGACCAGTTAATGCACGAACTGCCTTAATAACAGCAATCTTCTTAGCACCAGCATCAGTAATAACAACATCAAACTCAGTTTTTTCTTCAGCAGCTTCACCAGCTACAGCACCACCAGCAACCGCTACAGGTTGAGCAGATACGCCAAATTTTTCTTCGAATTCTTTTACAAGCTCAGAAAGCTCAAGAACAGATAGGTTAGAGATGAATTCTAGTACGTCTTCTTTAGTTACAGCCATAATAGTTTCCTTTATGTTTTAATTTTAATTTTTTTGTAGATGCTATTTTTCACATCTATCAGTTAAAGTCTGGAAGACTTTTTCAGTGGTTAAGCCACAACCCTCAAAAAGTGGGGCTTACGCCTCTTCTTTTTGCTTTCTAAGCGCATCGAGGCCAATTGTGAAGTTCGCAACTGGAGCCATCCATGTAGCAGCAAGCATTCCAAGTAGCTCTTCGCGTCCTGGAAGTTTTGCAAACGCTTCGATCTTTGCAAGATCAGCAACTTCACTATCAAGGTAACCCGCTTTAATTACGAATTTTTCCTCATTAGCTTTGTCACTAGCAAAGTCTGCAGCAACTTTAGCAGCAGAGATAACGTCGTCTGACCAAATGAAGATGTTTGTATCAGTTAGTTCAAGACCAGTCATATTTGCATTAGCAAGAGCGATAGTAGCCAAGCTATTTTTAATAACTTGAACTTTAACGTCTTTAGCACGTGCAGCTTTACGTAGTGTTTCTAGTTGAGTAACAGTAAGACCTCTGTAATCACAAACAATTACAGCAGCTCTATCTGCGAATGATTCTGTAAGTTCAGCAATCAGTTCAGCTTTTCTAGATTTTAACATGTATATTTCTCCTTTCCAGACTTTAACTTCAAGAGGGGCGACAAAGGCCGATTAAGCTTACTACAAACATTGCAGAAACCCCCAACTATCATTAGTCCAAGTAATCCAGAATCCGTATGAGGTTCTAAAACCTCACCTTCGAAATCTTTATCTGAAAATCCACTAATTTACAGGTAAAAACATCAATATTTTTGTATTTGGAGCGAAATTATACCGAAAGTTATCTTAATCTGCAAGTATATTCTATAAAAATATTTTACAATTTTACTAATATGAAACCTATAGCAACTAAAATTTTAATTAGAAGTTGAGTTGTATCCCAAAACGTGTAGAGTAATAACCGTCAAATAGCTGGGCTTGATTGGTATAAGCTGCATCTGTGTTCCAAACTGCTTGTAAGTACAAAGCAGCTTGTTGATCATAAACCTTGTAACGATACTTTAGTGCAGATTCTGAACCAAAAATTCCAAAGGCATCTGCATTGACATTAGAATCACGTGCGAGATAGAGTTCAGAAAAATAACTAACATTATGATTTGCATCATTATAAAGCATTCCAGATAATCCAAATGTTATAAAAAAGTCAAGATTATCAGCTGTACGGTCATAATATTGTTCATAAAAAGTGTAAGGAGACAACCAACTACTAAGACTGTATTCTACACCACCATAAAGATCTATAAAATTGATATATTCAGAGTAATTACTAATATCCCCTCTGCCATTGTCTTCATAAATAATAGGCAACTTATCACGAAACCAAAGACCACTAAAAAAATAGAAATCATCTGTAATGGTACTGCCCGCTTGAAACTTAATAACCGACTGGCTTGAACGATCGCTACTAACACGTTCTTCCATCAAAATAGCATAATCCATAGCTGAAAGCGATGTTACTAACAGCATAATAGTAGGGAAGAAGATTTTTTTCATCAAAGTCACTTTACAAATAATATCTAGATTATATGAGAATAGTGTAAAAACATGTTTAAAGGATTAAAAAAAGGTGAGAAAAAAGTACATTCTAAGTGGCGAACCACTTAGAGATAGTTGTTAAATTATTTAACGTCTGCTAATTCTGAAAGGTCGAATCTAACAGCTGGACTCATTGTTAATGAAAGTGCAGCGTTAGTAATATAACGACCTTTAGCAGAAGCAGGCTTTTGCTTGTTGATCGCAGATACGAATGCTCTTACATTCTCTTCAATCTTAGCAACATCAAAACTTGCTTTACCGATACCAGCATGAATATTACCTTTTTTGTCAACACGGAAAGCAACTTGGCCACCTTTTACATTGTTAACAGCAGTAGCAACATCAGGAGTTACAGTACCAGTTTTAGGGTTAGGCATCATACCTTTTGGCCCTAGAATACGACCGATCTTACCAACAAGACCCATACAATCAGGTGCAGCAACAACGATATCGAAGTTGATGTTACCTGCTTGGATTTGCTCTACAAGATCGTCAGTACCAACGATGTCAGCACCAGCAGCCTTAGCTTCATCAGCTTTAGCTCCCTTAGCAAATACCGCAACACGAACAGTTTTACCTGTACCGTTTGGTAGAATGATTGCACCACGAACCATTTGATCAGCGTGACGAGGATCAACGTTAAGGTTCATAGCAATCTCTACAGTCTCATCAAAGTTTGCAGATTTTAGCTCTTTTACTAGTGCAGTTGCATCAGTTACAGAGTAGCGTTTAGTTGTATCAATTTTTTCAATTAATGTTTTATAGCGTTTACTTGCCATTATGATTCTCCATATATAAATCTGCCACAAAGTTTTACATCACTGTGGTCGGTGATTAGAAAAGGTTGAACCTTAGTCTACGATTTCAATACCCATTGAACGTGCAGAACCTGCTAAAGTGTTAGCAGCTTGTTCTTTGTCATCAGTATTAAGATCAGCGATCTTCATTTCAACAACTTCCATAAGTTGTGCTTTAGTAAGCTTTCCTACTTTATTTAAAAGTGGGTTGTCTGTACCTTTTTTTAGGCCTGCTGCTTTCATTAGAAGTGCAGATGCCGGTGGTTGTTTTGTGATAAAAGTGAAACTTCTATCAGCATAAACAGTAATAACAGTTGGAACTTTAAATCCCATCTTGTCTTTTGTTTTTTCATTGAATGCTTTACAGAATTCCATGATGTTAACACCACGTTGTCCTAGTGCAGGTCCAACTGGTGGTGCAGGGTTTGCTTTACCAGCATCGATTTGAAGCTTGATATAATCCATAACTTTTTTAGCCATAGTCTTTTTCCTTATTTGAGATGAACGCGTAACGCGTTATATAATTTTTTCAACTTGTGAATATGAGATATCCACCGGTGTTGAACGACCAAAGATCGAAACATTAAGTTTCAATGAACCGTGCTCTACATCGTACTCATCTACAGTACCTGTAAAGTTAGCGAATGAACCATCGATGATACGAACCATCTCACCTTTTTCGAAGTAAACCTTCGGCTTCGGTGCTGGGCGATTGTTAACACGATCTAGGATCGTATTAATATCTTTTTCACTTAATGGTGTAGGTATGTTGGCCTCACCAATAAAACCAGAGACTTTAGGAACCTGTTGGATCATTGTCTGTAGCTCCGTATCAAGATCGATATTAATAAAAACATATCCAGAGTAAAGTGAGCGTTCGCTTACTTTTTTCTTTCCATTTTTCATCTCAACAACATCTTCTGTTGGAACGATCACTTCTGCAATACGATCTTGAAGATTGTTCTCTTCGATAAGATGCAAGATTGCTTCTCTTACACTGCGTTCACCGCCATAGGTCTGAATCGAGTACCATTGATGTGCCATAACTAATCCTTAACCTAAAATCGCAGAAAGCACTGATGACATTAAAAGGTCAACAAGTGCTAAAAAGATAGAGATTACTGTAACCACTAAAAAAACAGCAAAAAAAGCTTGTTTAATCTGTGGTTTTGTTGGAAAAATAACTTTTGACCACTCATTTTTTGCGTTTTGAATTGCGTTTTTCATCTCTAAGATCCTCTTTACATTTGCAATAAGTAATGCCCTAAAGCGTCACTGATTGTAAATCAATTTAATTTTGTGGCAGGCGTAGAGAGACTCGAACTCCCAACACCCGGATTTGGAATCCGGTGCTCTACCATTGGAGCTATACGCCTACATTTTTTGCTTACGCAAAAGGCAAATGGAAAATCGTTAATGGTGAAAGGGAAGATCCCATTTACCATTTTCTATTTACCATTCACCAATTTCACAAAGGTGAAATTATTATAATTTCATCTCTTTATGCATTGTGTGCTCACGACACCATTTACAGTACTTACGTACTGAAAACTTTTCAGTGTGAGTCTTTTTATTTTTAGATGTGTGATAGTTACGACGTGTACATTTCTCACAACCTAGGTGAATACTTTCTCTCATTGTAGACCTTTCTTAATTTTCTTTTCTAGAAGAGTTGTCCTCTTTACAAGTGGCAAGCCCAAGGGCTTGCGTCCTAAAAAAGGACTCACTTAAATCATTAATTACTTAACGATTGTAGCAACAACACCTGCACCAACTGTACGTCCACCTTCACGGATAGCGAAACGAGTTCCCTCTTCCATTGCGATAGGAGCGATAAGTTCAGCAGTAATGCTTACGTTGTCACCTGGCATAACCATCTCAGTACCTTCTGGTAGAGTGATTGCACCTGTTACGTCAGTTGTACGTACATAGAACTGTGGACGGTAGTTAGAGAAGAATGGTGTATGACGACCACCCTCTTCTTTACTTAGTACATAGATCTCAGCAGTAAATGTTGTATGTGGAGTGATTGAACCCGGCTTACATAGTACTTGACCACGCTCAACCGCATCTTTATCGATACCACGGATTAGAACACCACAGTTATCACCTGCAACACCACAATCCATTTCCTTACGGAACATTTCAACACCAGTTACTGTAGTTGATTGAGTGTCTTTGATACCAACGATCTCAACAGCTTCACCAACACAAACCTGACCACGTTCAACACGACCAGTTACAACTGTACCACGACCAGAGATTGAGAATACATCCTCAACTGGCATTAGGAAGTCTTTGTCTGTTTCACGAACTGGTTCTGGGATGTACTCATCAACAGTTGTCATAAGTGCAACAATCTTTGCAGACCACTCACCAAGAGTACCAGATTTTGCTTCTTCAAGTGCTTTAACAGCTGAACCAACAGTGATTGGAGTATCGTCACCTGGGAACTCATATACGTCTAGTAGCTCACGGATTTCCATCTCTACTAGCTCAAGAAGCTCTTCATCATCAACAAGGTCTTCTTTGTTCATGAATACAACGATGTAAGGAACACCAACTTGCTTAGAAAGAAGGATGTGCTCACGTGTTTGTGGCATTGGGCCATCCGCTGCAGAAACAACAAGAATAGCACCATCCATCTGAGCAGCACCAGTAATCATGTTCTTAACATAATCGGCGTGACCTGGACAGTCAACGTGAGCGTAGTGACGGATGTTAGTCTCATACTCAACGTGTGAAGTTGCAATCGTGATTCCACGCTCGCGCTCTTCAGGAGCATTATCGATCTGATCGTAATCCATAAGCTCTGCACCATTAGTAACTGCAAGTACTGCTGTAATTGCTGCTGTTAGTGTTGTTTTACCATGGTCAACGTGACCGATAGTACCTATATTAACGTGTGGTTTATTACGTTCGAATTTTTCTTTAGCCATAAGAATCTCCTGCTTTTTAGTTAAATTGAAATGGAATTGTACCCAAAAACTATTCATTTATTGCTTAATAATTTTGAATTTTATTAAAAATTCTATTTTGCCACCCTAATTAGTGGAGCTCACACCGGGAATTGAACCCGGGACCTCTTCCTTACCAAGGAAGTGCTCTACCTCTGAGCCATGTGAGCAGATGATCGTGATAACAAAATATTTAAAGCAATAAGTGCATAGTTCTTAGTACGTATTGTATGGTTGAAAGATATAGTGATTAGATGGAAATAAGTAGAAGTATAAAAATTATTGTACTTCAGCTCCCAAAGGAACATACGGTTTTCAATGGAGCGGGTGAAGGGACTCGAACCCTCGACCCTCAGCTTGGAAGGCTGACGCTCTAGCCAACTGAGCTACGCCCGCGTCATCATTGATGGTGGTGAGACCAGGAGTCGAACCTGGGAACCCATAGGGAGCAGATTTACAGTCTGCCGTCGTTGGCCACTTGACTATCTCACCAT
>Ga0256826_1000552_pt1 | contig 22834 bp, 19 predicted proteins | sample CV79metaG_FD_185975 | JGI IMG/M metagenome (GOLD analysis project Ga0256826, IMG submission 185975) | Hydrothermal vent microbial communities from East Pacific Rise, Pacific Ocean - CV79 | ecosystem: Environmental > Aquatic > Marine > Hydrothermal vents | place: Pacific Ocean: East Pacific Rise...
TTTATCAGCTAACCTTGATATCCAAAAAGCTTCTACAGGTTTAACTATTCGTAAAAATATGCTTGACTCTAGTAAGGCAGCTTACTATCCAACAGTTGGTGCTTTTGGTGAACTCTCTACAGCAGATGATTCTTTTTTAGGAGATGCATCTGATCATAAAGCCTATACAGTTGGTGCAAGACTTACATGGAACCTTTTTAATGGTGGCATAGATAGTTCAAAGATTGAAAAATCAAAAATTGAACAGATGAAAATGCAATCACAAGTTGAGTTAGCTAAAAATGGTATCGCTCTTAAACTTGCTAAAACAAGAACTGAGATAGAGACAGCAGATGAAGAGATCGCTTCTTTAAAAAAAGAGTTAGATTTAGCAAGTGCAATTTATGAAAACTATGAAGGAAGATACAAAGAAAAACTCTCTTCAATGAATGATGTAATCATAAAACAGTCTCAACAAATCGAGAAAATACTACAACTTCAAGTAGCTAAAAACACAAGAAATGAAAAAATATTTGCTTTAGAAAAACTAGCAAACCAAGGAAAATAAAATGAAAAAAATAGTACTTATCATAGCTCTTGCAGCTTCTCTTATGGCAGAAACGATTACACTTTCAGGAAGTGTTATTTCTGATAACCAAAAAATGATTACAAGCCGTTTTATGGGCTTTGTAACACAAGTATATGTAAGTGAAGGTGAAAAAGTTAAAAAGAATCAAACACTCTACAGTATAGATTCTCGTGAAATAGACTCTTCTAAACGCCAAGCTGAACTTAGTCTTCAGATGTATCAAAACCAATATACAAATGTAAAAATAAATCTCGATCGTCACAGAAGACTCTTAGCTAAAGATATGGTTTCAAAATATGAAGTTGAAAACTTAGAACTTGCAGCAAAAAATCTTCAAGATATGATGTCAATAGCAAAAGCTAGATTACAAGAAGTAGAAAATCAATATAGATACCTAAATATTAAAGCTCCAAACAACGGTGTTGTAGTTGCTAAAAATATCAAAGTTGGAGAGATGGCTATGCCTGGTATGCCAGCAATCATTCTTTCAGATTTAAGTGATCTTAAAATCAGTGCAGAAATTGCAGAGAGCAATCTTGGACTTATTAGTCATGGAAAGAAAGTACTGGTAGAGATTCCTTCACTACATGTAAAAACGATTGGTAAAGTAACAGCAATCATTCCTAACTCAAACCCAATGACACATACATTTAAGATAAAAGTATCATTCAAAACTCATAATAAGTCTGTATATCCTGGTATGTATGCAACTGTAACTATTAAATAGAGGAGATTTTATGCAAGATGAAGTAGAATATAAACCAACAGACTCAGCTGGTAAACTAGCTAAAGCATTTATAAGAAATCCTCTTACTGCGGTATTAGGATTTTTTCTACTTGCTATCGGATATCTTTCTCTTATCATTATGCCTAGAGAGGAAAATCCTCAAATGGTCGTAAGTGGTTCAACAGTTATTGTAGCTCTTCCTGGAGCAAGTGCTGAAGAGGTAGAGAAGATCATTGTAAGACCTCTTGAACGAAAACTAAAAGAGGTTAAAGGTGTAGAGCATATTTATGGTATCGCACAAGATAATGTTGGTATCGTTAATGCAGCCTTCTTTATAGGTGAAAAGAAAGAGAACTCTAACCTGAAAATTTATGATAAAATCATGCAAAACTCAGATATGTTTCCTTCCGGTGCTATGCAACCAATGATTAAACCACTTGATATTGATGTTGATATTCCTATTGTCTCTATCGCTTTTTACTCTAGTGATCAAAAGATGTCAAAAACAGAACTTTATGATAAAGTAAAAGAGATTCAACATCATATAAATGGTCTTAATAATGTTGCAGTTACTGAAGTAAAAGGTGGTCATCAACATCAATTTAATATAGAAGTAGATATAAATAAGCTCTCTGGATATAACCTCTCTATGGGACAGATTATGAAGTCAGTAGAGTCTTTAGCTTACAATGTTCCTGCTATAAAAAATAGAACTGATGAAAATAAAATAGTTATGCTTGGTGTTAAAAATGCTATCGAAAATGCAAATGATGTAGGCAATATCATAGTGGCACAATATATGGGATCACCGATCTATCTCAATCAAGTGGCTAATGTTACAAACTCTTATGATATTCAAAACTTTAAATCTGCTTCTATATCTAAACGCCAAAAAGATGGAAAATTCTCACCTTATGAAGATCAAGTTACACTTACTGTCTCTAAACTTCAAGGTACAAATGCAGTAATAATTGCAGATGAAGTAAAAGAGGAATTAGAACACTACAAAGAGTATCTTAAGAAAAATGGCATTAACTATGTTATCACTAGAAATGATGGAGAGCGTGCAGATGAGGCAGTAAATGAACTTGTAAAACACCTTCTTTTATCTATTGTAATTATCGCTGTTTTACTTATTTTTGTTCTCGGTTGGAGAGAGTCACTTATCGTTACATTTACTGTTCCTGCTATTTTAGCAATTACACTTTTTGTAGCATTTTTAACAGGTCAGACAATTAACCGTATTACTCTCTTTGCATTTTTACTTTCACTTGGACTCTTAGTTGATGCTGCCATTATTGTAATTGAAAATATACACCGTCACTATCACTCACCAGAATCAGCACATGAATCAGCTGATGAACTAATGATTAAAGCTACGGATGAAATAGGTGCACCAACTAACATTGCGACACTAGCTATCATTATGACTATGGTACCAATGGCATTTGTAGGTGGTATGATGGGACAATTTATGAAACCAATTCCTGCAAATGTTCCTGTTGCACTTATAGCTTCACTTTTTGTAGCCTATATCTTTACACCTTACCTTGCAGTACGTATCTTAAAACGTCCAGATCACTCTAAAAAAGGAGAGCACTAATGTTTCAAAAATTTGAAAAAGCAGTCTATACAGGCATAGAGAGTAGTTTTCAAAGAAAATTTATTCTGATTGGTACACTTATAGCATTTATTCTCTCTGTAATGATGATTGCACCATGGGAGATAGTTTTAGCAAAAATGCTTCCTGGAAAGAATAATGATACTTTCAACATCTATGTAAAACTTGCTAATGGTAGTTCTATAGAGCAGACTCAGAAGGTAACACAATGTGTAAGTTCTTTTGTTGTAAAAGAGAAAGAAGTTGTTGATACAGAAGTATTTTTAGGTATGGGATCACCTCTTGATTTTGCTGGGCTTATTAAAGGTAGTCAGTTTAAAAATGCTGAAAATGTTGCTGAAATTGTTGTAAATATTACAAAAAAACATCATAGAGTTGAGCCATCATACTTAATGGTTCAAAGAATGAGACCTAATATACAAAATGCCTGTGAAAAGATATATCCAAATACTCATATCTCATTTGTAGAACCACCTGCAGGACCACCTACAATGGCTGCAATCGTTATGGAAGTCTATGGTAATAATGAAGATGGAATTAGAAATGTTTCAGAAAAAATAGCTTCTATATTTAAAAAGACTAAAGGTTTAGTAGATATTGACATTATGCAAGATGATATTTATGATACATTTGAAGTTAAAGCAAATAGTATAAAAATTGCCAAATCTGGTGTAGATGTTAAACAACTTAATAACATTCTCTATTTAGCTTTTGAGGGTATGCAAATAGCCGTTAAAAACTCTGATAAGTATAATGACCAGATCCCTATCTACTTATCTTTATCTCAAAAATCTAAAAGATTTACTAACAGCTCTTTAGAGGCTGTAAAATCAAAACTAACTTCACTTAAGTTAATGAATAAAATGGGTATGATGATTCCAATTACAGAGCTAGTAAACATAGTTCCTAAAAAATCCAATCCATCAATTATGACTAAAGATTTACATAAGATGACAAATGTTTTAGCTGAAACAGATATGGTCTCTCAGGTTTATCCTCTCATAGATGCAAAAGCTAAAATAATAGAACTTTTTAGTAAAGATTATGATGTAGAGACTACTGGTCTTTTTAATCTTAGAATTAAAAATAAAAAGAGTGGTGAAGTGTATGACTTAGTATGGGATGGAGAGATGAAAGTTACAATAGATACATTTATAGATCTAGGTGCTGCATTTATCGCTGCTCTTATACTTATCTTTTTACTTATGGTTATCTACTATAAAAGTTATACTTTAAGTGGTATTATTTTACTAGGTTCATTTCTTTCTATCATTGGAGTTATTGTTGGGCACTTCATTTGGGATTTTTTCACAGTAGATACATTTTTCCTAACTGCAACTTCTCTAATTGGTTTTATAGCCCTGATCGGTATTAGTTCACGTAACTCATTACTTCTTATAGACTTTACTAAGTCACTTATGAGAGATAAAGGGATGCATAAAGCAGAAGCTATCGCATACTCAACAGCAACACGTGCTAAGCCTATTTTCTTAACTGCTGTAGCTATTATGTTGGCATCACTACTTCTAGCGAATGATGCTGTATTTGGTGGACTTGGAGTAGCTCTTATCTTTGGTACAATGGCAGCAGTTGTTGCTTCACTAATAGTAGTACCTGTCTTACTAAACATATCAGATCTTGAAGCACACTTTCACTTTCACGAGAAAAATGCCGTTTCAATTAACGACCCTCTTTAATTTCTAAATATATCCACTCTCATTTTTAATGAGAGTGGATATCTCCTCTTTTCAATTTTCATTACTATAACTATTCAATCAAGATATAAAATAATATGTTGTAAATAAAAAAGGTTAACTAGATTTATTTAGTGTAAATTAAATGAAATTTATGGGGGAGAGTATTCCCTAAAGAGGGAATAAAAAAAAGAGTGATTATACTCTTGCGTAGTTTACAGATAAACAAGCTTCAAGAGCTGCTAATTCTGTAATAGATTTTTCACTAACTGCATTATCAACTAAGATAACAGCGAGTGCTTCACCTTTATCATTTCTAGCTAAAGAGAAGTCTGCGATATTAACACTATTATTTGAAAGCACAGAACCGATACTACCGATTACACCAGGAACATCTGAGTTTTTAAACATAATCATATCACCACGAAGTGCTACATCAATGTCAAAACCATCAATGTTTACTAAACGTTGAACATTATCATCAAAGATAGTAGCAGAGATAGTTGTAGTACCTTCACTAGTTGTAAGTTTAATAGTAATAAGGTTTTTATAAACAGCAGAATCAGCACAGGCTTCAGTCTCTATTTTAATACCTTTCTCTTTTGCAACAAACTCAGCATTTACATAGTTAATAGTATCTCCAGAGTTTTGACTCATAGCACCAACAGCAACAAATGTTGAAAGAGACTCTACATACTCTGCAATATCACCATGACCAGCAACTTTAATAGATATAATTTGAGACTTACTCATTTGAGACTCTAGGAAACCAATTTTTTGTCCCATTTCGAGGAATGGCTTAACAAATGAAGGTATCTTAGACTCATCTATTGGTAAGTTCATAGCATGTGGATATGCTATACCCTTAGCAGCCTCTATTGCATTAGTTGCAGCTTGTGTACCAATGTTATACTGAGACTCATAAGTGTTTGCACCTAAGTGAGGAGAAACTACGATATTATCTAGATCTAATAATGGATGATTTATAGCTGGTTCTTTACTAAATACATCAATACCTGCAAAACGAATTTTACCATTTGTAAGACCCTCAAAAAGTGCCTCTTCATTGTAAAGATCACCACGAGCACAGTTAATTAAAACTACACCATCATTCATTTTAGCTATCTCTTCTTTACCGATAATACCTATAGTCTCTTTGTTTTTAGGTGTGTGAATTGTAATAATATCACAAGCTAAAATATCTTCAAAGTTTTTAGTATAAGTCATATCTAAATCAGTAACTTTAGATGGGTTAATATATGGGTCAAATGCCACAATATCCATCTCAAATGCTTTCGCACGTTTAGCTACACGAGAACCGATATTACCAAAACCGATAACACCAAGTTTTTTCCCTTTCATCTCATAACCATACCATTTTTCACGCTTCCAGATACGTTGATTTTTAAGATGGTCATGAGAGTATGGAAACATTCTCATACATGAAAGCATATGTGCCATAGTAAGCTCAACTGCAGCAATAGTATTTGCAGTTGGTACATTCATAACAATGATACCCTGCTTAGAACATCCTGGAATATCTACATTATCAACACCAACACCAGCACGAACAACTGCTTTTAGGTTCGTAGCATTTGCTAAGAAAAGATCATCTACATCTGTAGAACTTCTTGTAATAGCTACATCAGCATTTGGAAGAATCTCTTTTTTCAACTTATCTTTAGGCTCATCTGCTGCCATTATAAAGTTAATGTTTACATCATCCTCAAGCATTTTAAGACCAGCTTCATGAATATGGTCACAAACGACTACTGTATATTTTTTCATTTAATAATCCTCTCTGTACGGCTTAATAGTTGCCGATATTTTATAGTTTTTTAGTACTTTGACTAGCTTATTCAATTTATCAACATTTTGTGAATAAATAAATAAATCTATATTAAGTCTATCTTTTTTAAGAAAATATTTAAGTTTACGACTTTTAAGCTCTTCTTTAAGACAAAAAATCTGATAAGGGTCTAAGACCTTAGCTGATAACTTATATGTTATAGTTTTAGTTATTTTTTCTTTTAAATCAACATCTATATAAACTTCATTGACAGGATACTCATATCCTAAACGCTCTGATTTACTAAAATGATCTAACCACAGTTTTTCCTGTTTTGACTCTTTTGGTTTTGTATCAAGTGTTAAAGGTTTTGTATCTACATAGACTTCTGAAGAGTTAATAGAAATAAGAAAGAAGATAATAAAAATGGCTACTCCGACTGCGATGAGTGGAGTTAACCATTTTAAAATCTTTTGCATTTACAAGTGCTTACTTGAATTTGTCTTTGATTAAATCACCTAAAGAGTGTGATTCATTATCATTAATTTCTTCAAGCATAGCTTGATTTTTAATGTAATCTAATTTTTTAACAGATAAACGGATACGATCACGTTTTGTATCAATGTTAGCGATAGCAGCTTCTATCTCTTGACCAGCTTCTAACTCTTCTTTTACAAGTGGAGTTAAATCTTCATCACGAATAAGAGCATCAACACCATCTTCTAAAGATACAAATACACCGAAATCTTTGATGTCACGGATAGTACCAGTAACAACAGAGTTTACTTTGTGATCTACAGCAAATTTATCAATAGGAGACTCTAAAAGAGTTTTTCTATTTAAAGAAATTTTCTGATCTTCAGCATTGATTTTAGCAATTTTAACTTCTACTTCATCACCAGAAGTTAAAACTTCTTTTGCTTTAGTATTTTTATCCCAAGAGATATCTTGGTTATGTAAAAGACCTTCAACACCAGCGATACGAACAAATGCACCGAAATCAGTTAAAGAAGTAATAATACCAGTTACAACATCACCTTCATTGTAGTTCTTTAAGAACTCATCAAATGGTTTTGGTAAAAGTTTTTTAAGTGAAACACGTAATTTGTGTGTTTTAGAGTTGATTTCAATAACTTCAACATCAATCTCTTCACCTACAGTTAAATAATCATTAGGATTTTTAACATTTTTATTCCAGCTTATCTCAGAAATATGTAAGAAACCTTCTATATCATTTCCTAAGTCAACGAAAACACCATAAGCTTCAATATTTGAAACAGTTACAGTAATTGTATCGCCTTCATCTAATTCAGACTCAACTTCAGCCCATGGATCTGGAAGAACAGCTTTGATTGAAAGTGATAAGTGACGTTTGTCTTTATCGTAAGAGATAGCTTTAACAGTTACAGTATCACCTTCAGCAAAAAGCTTAGATGGATTAACTGGACCTTTATAGCTGATTTCATTGTAATGAACAAGACCATCAACACCACCAACATCTACGAACATACCGTAAGAAGTGATTTTTTTGATAGTACCTTCAACAACAACATCTTCTGCCATAAGTTGATCAATAATCTCTTTTTTCTTTTTTCTCTCTTCATTGAAAAGTTTTCTACGAGAAACAATGATTGAGTTCTCAGCAGCATCAACTTTAACAACTTGAGCTTTGATCTTACGACCAACAACATCATCAGTATCTTTAAACGCTGCAAGTGAACGTGGCATAAAGAAAGAAACTGCATCAGCTTCAACTACATAACCACCACGGTTTTTCTTAGTAATGATACCTTCAATGATTGTATCTTCAAAATCGTCTTTGTGTGCATCAATAAACTCAATAGTTTTCTCTTGCTCAAGTACTTTCTTGTAAGAAATCTTAGGACGTTCATTATAGTAACCCATTTGCATTACTTTAATTTTATCACCACATGCAAACTTAAGTTCACCATTTTCGTCACGGATCTCGTCAAGGCTTAAAATACCCTCTAACTTATCACCAACACCTACTAATGCTCTGTTGTCTTCCGCTTGGATTTCAACTATTTCGCCTTCTACTATACGGCTAGTCTCTTGTTTTTTTTCACTCTCTGCAAACATTGCTGCAAAATTTTCTTCATCTAATAATTCGTTATCGAACGCCATTATCTATCCTCTGTTACATAAAAATTGTCGTGATTATACCTAAAAAAAGATTTATTTGCTATTAATTAAAAGAAGAAATGTAGAAAAAGGAGGAAAGTGCTAATTAAATATTAATTAACACGCTCTTGTATTGCATTTATAACATTTTGGATAATCCAGTCTGGAGTTGATGCACCAGCACTAATACCACAAAAAGTTTTATTTTCGAACCATGAAAAATCTAAATCATTTTCATCTTCAATATGATAAGAATTTGCACATTTATCATGAGATATACTATATAGCTCTTTAGTGTTAGAAGAGTTCTTACCACCAATAATAATCATAACATCTGCTTTATTTGCTATTTTATTAACTGCCTCTTGATTCTCAAAAGTTGCATTACAGATAGTATTGAAAACTCTTACCTCTTTATGTCTAGGGATAAGATATGTAGCTATAGCCATATAATCCTCAACTTTTCTAGTTGTTTGAGCAATTAAAGCGACTCTCTCTTTAAGTTTTAGTTTTTCAACATCTGCAATATCAGTTACAACTTCGGCACCATGAGTAGCATAGGATTTCACTCCTTTAATCTCTGGATGTTTTTCATCTCCAAAAATAACTACATCATAACCAGCTTCACTCATCTCCTGTGCAATCTCTTGTGGCTTTGTCACATAAGGACAGGTAGCATCGATAACTTCTACACCAGATTTATGCAGTGAGCTAAGCTCATCTTTTACTATTCCATGTGTTCTTACAATCGCTTTTTCACCACTTTTAAAAGTAGTGAAATCTTCTACAAGTCCTACCTTATAATCTCTATCAAGACGTGCAATCTCTTTGGAGTTATGAATCAATGGTCCATATGTAGCAGCATTTGTATTATCTTCAGCAATTTTAATAGCACGTTTTACACCAAAACAGAAACCATAATTTTCAGCTAATTCAATTTTCATCAGTTTATCTCTATCTTTGTAATTTTTTGTAAAAGTTCAAAAAAGTTTGGAAATGATGTATTTATACACTCTAAATCACTCACTTCCATTCCACAACGAAGACCTGCAATAATAAAACTCATTGCAATTCGATGATCCCCATCACTATCAACTTTAGCTGATTTAAGTTCACCACCAACTACTCTATAACCATCTTTATACTCATGAACTTCTATATTAGCCGCACGTAATCCTTCAACTACAGTTGCAATTCTATCAGACTCTTTTACACGTAATTCTTCAGCATTTTTAATTAGAGATTCACCCTCTGCACATGCCATAGCAATAGAGAGTGCTGGAAGCTCATCAATAAGCCACGAGATATTATCTTCAACTACAATTGCATGAAGTTTAGAGTATTTTACACTAATGTTTCCAATAGGTTCATACTTATTATCTGTAATTTCATAAGAGATATTAGCACCCATTCGCTCTAGTGCCTTAAAAGCTTCAATACGTGTAGGGTTTAAGGTAACACCCTCTAAAACTATATTAGAATTAGGGGTAATAGCAGCTGCTACTGCAAAGAAAAATGCAGATGATGGATCAGCAGGAACACGAATGTTTAATGGTGAGAGTAAACTTTTCATAGGTGTAATAGTTGTTTTTAGCCCATTGACTTTAATTTCAGCACCCATACCTTTTAACATACGCTCTGTGTGATCACGTGAGAGTTCTGGTTCTGTATATGTACAAGTACCATTAGCACGAAGAGCAGCTAAAATCATACATGATTTTACTTGTGCAGAGGCTATTTTACTACTGTAATCAAAGGAGTTTAAAGATGCTCCACGAATAGATAGAGGTGCAAGATCACCCTCTTCTCTTCCATCAAGTTTTGCTCCAATGCTTAAAAGTGGTGTTGTAACTCTTTTCATAGGACGTGAACGAAGATATTTATCTCCAGTTAATACAAAATGACCATTTGCAGAACTTAAAAGTCCACAAAACAGACGCATTCCTGTCCCTGAATTTCCACAATCTAACACTTCAAAGCTCTCTTGAATTCCATTTGAAGAGATTTTAATGATTCCATCTTTATCTTCTACATTTGCACCAAGGTTTTTCACAATTTCTAAAGAGTTCATAGTATCTTCAGCTCGTAAAAAATTCTCTATGGTACTTACACCATCTGCAAGCATAGCAAACATTACACTACGGTGTGAAATAGACTTATCAGGTGCTATTTCACTAATATTTAAAGAGAAAGAAGATGCTGGAGAAACTTTGACTAAACTCATCTCAGACCAATACCTAACTCTGAATCTAATGCTTTAAGAATTGTATCCATTACAGAAGTAATGTCATCTTCTTCAAGTGTTTTATCATTTGACTGAAGCACAAAACGGATACTTAAACTCATATCTTCACCTAAATTTTCATCACTATATCTATCTACAGGATAAAAACGAACAAGATTTTCTATTTCAATACTTTCAATAACACTTTTAACTTTTTCATAACTCATATCTTGAGGCATGATAACACTTAAGTCTCTAAATGAAGCTTGATACTTAGATGTTTTAGTTGCTATTTTTAAGTTATGTGCTATTTTTGAAAAATCTATTTCACACATATATGTAACATCTAAATCATAATCTTTCTCAACATTTGGATGTACACGAAATAATTCACCAACAGATCTACCATCTATTAGAACTTCAGCAGTTTGGTATGTATGAGAAAGAGAGTGTGATGTCTCTCTCTTTTTGAGCTCTACACTACCAAGAACATCTGAAATTTTTTGTACAAAGTATGCAAAATCAACTTTAACAGGTTTTCCTGCATTTGCTAAGTTTTCATTCTCTTTAGCGCCACTAAAGATAAACGCCATTTTGTATGACTCTTCACGTGAAGGTGTAAAGACTGAACCTATCTCAAAAAGTCTTACAGATGAGTAACCATTTTTTACATTATTTGAAGCTGCTTTTAAAAGACCTGTTAAGAGTGTAGGTCTTAAAGTATCTAATGTTTGAACGATAGGATTTAAAAGTTCTAACTCCTCTACTGTTGTCTCAAAGCCATAAGAGTTCAATATTTTTTTCTCATCAAATACAAAATGAACTGATTCATAAAAACCATTACTTGCTGCACGATGTCTAAAAATAGAACGTTTCTTATACTCAAAATAGTTATCTTCTAAACGATTGTCTTCTGTTAAAATAAATGGTTTAGCAGGAATATTATCAATTCCTACCATTCTCACAATCTCTTCAACTATATCTTGTTTATTAACAATATCATGTCTAAACTGTGGAACATTAATTACAAAATTATCAGATGATGATTTTGATGTATTAAAACCAAGGTTTTTTAAGATTTTTGCAACAACAGTTTTATCCATTTTTGCACCAATAATATTGTCAATTTCTTGCTTTGTAATACTTACTATTTTATTAGAGTAAGAGTTTGTTAACTCTATTTGACCACTATAAATAGAAGACTCAGAATGTTTTACAAGTAAATCAGCACAAAAGGCCAAAGTTGAGTTAAGTTCTGGTTCACTTCCACGTGATGTTTTGTAAAACATTGGACCAGACTCTATTTTACTCTCTGCCATTTTTTTACTAATAACATCTGGCGGAATATATGATGCTTCAAGTAACATAGTAGTTTCACTATTGAGTACTTTTGATTCATCTTTTTGAATAACACCAACAATAGAAGCTGTCTCTACACCTTTAATACATGCATATCCATGTTCATCTTCACTCAACATAACTTGTGCTATTTTGTCGTCATCATTACAGAAAAACTCATGCTTATATGCACGAAGAATCACTCCTGTACTCTGTGTTACATAAAGTAACATAGCTTCCACTTCACACTCTCTTTGTTCTTCAATCTGAGCTAATCGTAACTTGACAATAGTTGGAACATTTAAATTTTTCAAATCTAATGCTTTGTAACTTAAATTTACATTTAAATCTTTATCATGAGAAAGTGCAAAAACTCTTCCAATCCCACGTTTAGTGTCATTATCTTCTGGTGTATAATCTTTGATAGGTCTATCAAAAGCAGCTGAAAGATCACGTGCTACACCCCTTATACTAAGGCAGTCTCCACGATTTGCTGTAAGTTCTATCTCAATTAAATCATCATTAAAGTAGGGATTTGAGTTAACATCATCACCTAACTTAATTTTTCCCATACTATCATCAATTTCAAGTATACCCTTACCAATATCTGCTAAACCTAACTCTCCAGCAGAACATATCATACCATCAGAATCAACACCACGAAGTTTTACAGGCTTAATAGCAAGTCCACTAGGCATTTGAGCACCTAAAACAGCTACAGCAACCGTAAGTCCTGCTCTAACATTAGCAGCACCACAAACAATTTGACGAATAGAAGAACCAATATCTACTTGACATACATTAAGTTTATCAGCATCAGGATGTTTTTCACACTCTAAAACTTTACCAAAAACTATCTTTTTTGGAACTCTATACTCTTGAACTCTATCAACTTCTAAACCTATAGAGTTAAAAGTTTTTGCAATCTCTGATGTAGATATACCACTAAGGTCTATCCACTCATTTAACCACGATCTTGTTACTATCATTGAAATTGCTCCAGTAGTTTAATATCACCTTCAAACAGTGAACGAAGGTCTCCAATCTGATGAATAAGCATCGCAAAACGCTCAACACCTAAACCAAATGCATATCCGCTTACATCTTTATAATTAACTGCTTCAAAAACATTAGGATCTACTATTCCACATCCTAGAACTTCTAGCCAACCAGTATGAGAACATACACGACAACCTTCACCCTTACAGAATACACAAGAGATATCTACTTCAGCAGATGGTTCTGTAAATGGGAAGAAAGATGGGCGGAAACGAACTTCAACTTCACCAAACATATACTTTAAAAAATCTTCTAAAATAAACTTTAGATTAGCAAAAGAGACTGTTCCCTCTTTATCTACTAAAAGACCTTCAACTTGATGAAACATAGGAGTATGTGTTAAGTCATAATCACGACGAAAAACAGCACCTGGTGCTATCATACGGATAGGTGGTTTTGTTGACATCATTGTTCTAATTTGAACAGGAGAAGTGTGTGTACGAAGCATCATCTCATCTTTAAAATAAAATGTATCTTGCATATCACGTGCTGGATGGTACTTAGGAAGATTAAGTGCTTCAAAGTTATTGAGATCATCTTCAACTATTTGACCCGTTTTTACTGCAAAGTTCATTGAAGAGAAGTACTCTACAATTCTATCCATAGTCTCCATAACTGGGTGAAGTGCACCAGATTGACTAGTTGTAGAGAACATTGAAACATCGATAGATTCAGCTCTCATCGCTTCTTGAAGTGCCTGAGTCTGTAGAGTAATCTTTTTCGCAGTAAACTCATTCATAAGTGCTGATTTATGAGTGTTTAACTCTTTTGCTAAAATACCTTTCTCTTTACCTGAAAGATCTTTCATTTTCATAAACTCGGCAGCTAAAACGCCTTTTTTTCCAAATACTGCAATGCGAATCTCTTCTAAAGTTTCAACACTACTAGCATCATTAATTTTATCGTACCACTCTTTCAAATAGAGTCTCCATAATTAAGTAATATTATCTATTACTAGCATAAATTTTAAAAGGATTATATTCAAATTTTACTAATAAACAGCTTCATCAAGCTTATCTTGTGATATAATCAAAAAAAACAAGGATATTTATATGTGTCTATTTTGTAAGATAATTAAAAAAGAAATTCCATCAAATGTTATACTTGAAAATGATAATTTTTTAGCATTTCACGATATTAACCCTAAGGCTCCAGTTCATATTTTGGTTATTCCTAAAGTTCATGTTGATAGTTTTATAGATGTTACACCTGAAATCATGGCAGGGATGACTACTTTTATTCAAGAAGTTGCTAGAGAAGTTAAGATTGAAAAATCAGGTTATAGAGTTATCACTAATATTGGTGAAAATGGGGGTCAAGAGGTACAACACTTACACTTTCATGTTCTAGGTGGTACAAAGCTAAAATGGGGTCATTTTAGTGACTCTGACCCAAAAAATAACCTCTAGGTTCAAAGTACTCTAAAAAGAAGTCGTCCTAACTTGGACAGGCTTCAATCTCTCCCATATCTATAGTTGAACCACCACCAGAGATCATCTCTTCATTCTCTTTGATAAGCTTTCCATTATGTGTAATAGAATAAGTTATTTTAGTCGTATCTCTAATTGTGTTTATTGTTGAACAGTATGTCTCTAAAGAAGCCATTACCCAGCGACCAGCTGTTATATCATCACCATCAGAATCAAAACTATATGTTAAGTGAAGTCTGTCAAACTTAGCTGGATGAGGCTCAGCACGAACTACTTCACCATCTACTACTAAGTTTGTAACTGTTTTACCTTGATTTTTAGGAATAAGAATAATATCAGTAGCACTACAAGTAATAACTCCTGAGAGAAAATACTCTACAGGTGATATAGTTGGACAATCAATAATAAAACTACTCTTAGCAGTTTTTGCTTCAAACTTCATACCATCTTGATGTGTAATTGTAACTTTCAATCTATTTTCCTTCTAAATAATTTGTGAAGTATTGTAACTGTTCTTTTGTTCTCTCACTAGCAGTTCCACCCTCAGAAGTTCTAGCATTCATAGAGTGACGAAGACCTAAGAACTCCATTACATCTTCATTTATACGACTATCAATCTCTTTAAGATATTTAAAGTCCATTTTTGAGAGGTCAATGTTAAGCTCTTCACCTTTTGCAACTGCACGACCAGTTATAAAGTGAGCTTCACGGAAAGGAATATCACACTTTTCAACTAGATAATCAGCTAAATCTGTTGCAGATAGGTGACCTATAGCACATGCTGATTCCATATTGTGAGCTTTTACTTCCATAGTTTTAATAGCTTCTTTTAGTATTTCAAGTGAGATAGTAGCTGTTTCAACAGAATCAAAAACACCCTCTTTATCCTCTTGTGTATCTTTGTTATAAGCTAAAGGAAGACCTTTCATAACTGTTAAAAGTCCCATAAGTGAACCATAAACTCTACCAGTTTTTCCACGAAGAAGCTCTGGAACATCAGGATTTTTCTTCTGAGGCATGATAGAACTACCTGTTGAGTACTCATCTGAGAGTTCAACAAAACCAAACTCATATGATGACCACATAACTAGCTCTTCAGAGAGACGAGAGATATGCATCATCATAGTTGAGATGTTAAAAAGTATCTCTAGTGCAAAATCTCTATCACTTACAGTATCTAAACAGTTTACACTTACACTATCAAAACCTAAAATTTCGGCAGTCATACCACGGTCAACATTATGTGGAGTCCCTGCAAGTGCTGCACAACCTAGAGGAGAGATATTGTTGAGTTTATATGAGTCTTCAAAACGAGCGATATCACGTTTGAACATAGAGAGATAAGCACCTAAATGAAACCCAAAGTTTATAGGCTGAGCATGTTGTAAGTGAGTCATACCAGGAATAAGTGTCTCAGTATGTTTCTCAGCAACTACAACTATCTCTTTCATTAAAAGTTTAAGTCCATCAACTATCTCTAAGTTTTGACGTAAAACATAACGTCTAAAGTCAACAGCTACTTGATCATTTCTACTTCTTGCAGTATGCAGTTTTTTGCCACTATCACCAATAATAGCAGTTAAACGTTTCTCAATACCCATGTGTAAATCTTCATCAGAGATATTCCACTCAAACTCATCAGCCTCAATCTCTCTCATAACTTGATTTAAACCATCAGTTATCTCGATAAGCTCTTCAGTAGTTAAAATACCTTGTTTGGCAAGCATTGCTGCATGAGCTAAAGAACCCTCTATATCTTCACGATAAAGTTTTCTATCATACATGATTGAAGCATTAAATTGATCTAAAAGACTTGAAGCACTCGCACTAAAGCGACCTGACCACATTTTATCCATAAGTATATCTCCGATTTTAAAAGTTCTGTATTTTAGCGAAATAAGGTGAGATTACAAAGAGAAAAAGAGCGAAGTGTTGTTTAAGACAATTTGAGACTACGAAGAGGAGTCTATACCTAACCTTAATCTCTAATTTTAATTACAGGCTGGTACATTGCCACTATCTTTAGCATACTCTACTAAAAACTGTTTTAAGTGTTTTGATTTTTTACTATATTTTTTACTTTCAAAATATTTCCAAGATTTTTTTGCTTTTTTACTCTTTAAGTGAAGATCAGCAAGAGGTTTACCTTTTTTCTTTAATAATTTTTTCCATTTTCTCATTTTATACTTAGCAACAAAGCTTTGACCAGCCTCATGACATTTTAAACATTTTTTTACAAATATTCTCTGCCCTTTATAAATTGCTGCATTAGAATTAGAGAGTGTAAAAATAGTTAACGATAAAATAATTAATAAAAATTTATTCATAATTCCTCTTTACTTGAGTGAATACACTCTTTGAAATATTGGTCTATATTACATTAGAAAATATTATAACTTCCTTATGTTGTATGAATATCATACAAAATACAATAAATAAGCTACAGTTGATACTTATTATTCAACTTATCATCTAAATCCCATAATGATTTTTTCTTTAAATGTTCTACAATTGTCTCTGTACAATCTACATCATCAGGCCATTCTCTATTAAAGCCATCTATTACTGACTTATTAGTACCATCAACACCAACCATTAAACCTGATTGAAATATATCACGAACTGCATCCATATTATTTGTTACACGCCAAACCAACATATATGGATTTAAAACATCATTTGCTTTTTCATCAACAAACACAACAATTCTAATATTTGTACTCAAAGAGATTAATGCTTCAAAATACTCTTTTGTATTTTTAGATTTATTTACACTAATAACTGTAATTGGATTTTTTGTTCTTCTCATAAATTGATGCAGTTTTACTGCATCAGGCACTAACTCTTGAACCTTTTTAAGTAACTCTTCATCACCTAAAAGATTAGGAGCCTCTACACTGTTCGCAGCTGTAGCATCAATACCTAACTTACCACCAACTAATGTCTCATCTGAAGAGTGGTCAAGTGCATCTAAAATACCTTCTGTGATAAACATAGACTTTGGAGTAAAGCGATTTAGTACATAAGTAGCAAAGGATTCATAGTTATCGAGTGAAGGAGCTTTCTCATCAACAAAGATAGCATGTTTTACAAAACTCATCTGTCCAGCACCCCAAAAAGCATGCATAAACTGTTTTGCATGTCCCTTATAAAGAGGTTGCATTTTTGCAAGGATTAGATTATGAAAACCTGCATTTTCTGGCATATGATAATCTAGTAAATCAGGAACAGTTGTTTTTAAAAGTGGAAAAAATATCTTTCCAGTTGCCCAACCCATATACTTATCTTCTAAAGGTGGTTTTCCAACTACTGTAGCCAAAAATGTTGGTGCTTTTTTCATCGTGATAGCCGATACTTCCATAACAGGATAAGGTTCTTCAAGAGTATAGTAACCTGTATGATCCCCAAATGGACCTTCTATCTTCATCTCTGTAGTATCTACCCAACCTTCAATCACATAATCAACATCCTTAGGAATATAAAGAGGTGTAGTTAAAGATTTTACAAGTTGTGCAGGTTTTTTTGTAATAAGACCATACATAAGTAATTCATTCACACCATAAGGAAGAGGAGCAGTAGCACACCAAGTATAGAGTGGATCACCACCGATAGCCACACTTACTGGCATCTTTTTTCCAGCTTTTTGATACTGATCGAAGAAGTGTGAAGAGTCTTTATGAATTTGCCAGTGCATTCCCAGATGATTTTTATCATAAACTTGAAGTCTATACATTCCAAGATTTACCATCTCACCATCAAGACTTTGAGTATAAACTTGCCCCATAGTGATAAATGGTCCACCATCTTGTTCCCATGTTGTTAAAACTGGTAACATTGAAAGATCAACATCATTTTCTAAAAATTTGATCTCTTGACAAGCTCCCTCTCCTTTTAAACGTTTAGGAAAAATATTTTTAAGCGAAAAAAGCTCTTTTGCTTTTGTAATTTTATCCATAAAAGTAGATGGAGGCTTCATATGAAGTAGTTTCGTTATCTCATCTGCTACAGACTCTATAGTACGACCAAAAAGAAGTTCAGTTCGTTTATATGAACCAAAAAGATTCATAAGAACTGGTTCATTAAATTTTTGAGAATTTTTCTTATCAACAACATTTGTAAAAAGAATGGCTTTTCCACCATCTTGTTTTTTTACTTCAGCATATGCTAAATGAGGGATTTCAAGATAGATATCTAACTCTTCATCAATAACTCTAAGTTCATCATGTTTTTTTAATAGATCTATTGTTTTTTTCATCATTACTCTTATATTCTTTGTGGCATTTCATCTTTAAAAGCTATCTTTTCAGCATCTTTTAAAAGTGTTAAAGCACCATTTTCTATCATTTTTTCTGCTAAATCAGATCCTAATGTTTGAGACTCAGCTACTTTCATAACAACTTTCTCTTGCATAACATTTGTTCCATCAGGAAAACCGAGCATAATTCTAAATGTCACTTCATCATCATTGATAACAGCATTACAAGCTACAGGAGCAGAACATCCAGCTCCAATCTTAGAGATGAAATCTCGCTCTATTTGAGTTGCTATAAAAGTATTTTCATCTTTTAAGCTCTCTGCAATTTCTCTTATTTTTTCATCTCCTTGAACTATTTCTATTCCTAGAGCAGCTTGCCCCATAGGAGGTATCATCATATCAAGAGAGAGTTTATCAGTAAAGGGGATATCTTTGAGTAAATCAAGACGATGCAGACCTATCCATGCTAAGATAATCGCATCATATTGTCCCTCAGAGAGTTTTCTCAATCTCGTATTTACATTTCCACGTAAATCTTTTACCTTTAAATCAGGACGACGTTGCAACAACTGCATACGACGTCTCAAAGATGTAGTCCCAACAACTGCACCCTGTGGTAAATCATCTAGTGATTTATATTTATGAGATAAAAATACATCACTCTGATCTTGACGCTGGGTAACAGCAACAAGCTCTAAACCCTCTGGTATATAGGTTGGCACATCTTTAAGAGAGTGAACTGCTATATCTGCTTCACCTGCTAACATTGCATCCTCTAACTCTTTTGTAAAGTGTCCTTTTCCGCCAATGAGTGCAAGAGGCTTATCTAAAATCTTATCACCATTACTCACTATCTTATTTAAAATAACCTCTATATCAGGGTAAGAAGCTTCAATTCTATCCTTGATGTGGTAGGCTTGCCAAAGTGCTAAGTCTGAAACTCTTGTTGCTATAGTAACTTTCATATCTATTTCAACGATTTGTAAAGTTTTCTAGTTTTATCTATCTTACCATCAACATAGATAGTTGGCGTTCCACCTACAAAAACTTTTCTTGCTATCTCATTATCATGCTTAATATGTTCACCTACATCTTTAGCCATAATATCTTTTTGCATTATCAGTTTGTGGACTGCTATACTAAATGCTCTTAAGATTTTTCCTACATCTTTTTCTCTAGGATCTACTTTAGTTTTATACATATTTATATAAACATCTTTAACGCCTTTCGCTTCTGCAGCTACAGCAGCACGAATAATGACAGCTGACGCTGGATGTATTCTAAGAATCGGGTAGTGAAAATAGTAAACAGCAAAAGTTTTTGGATACTTTTTCATATAAGTTAATGCCGCTGGTGCAAAATCTGTACAAAATGGACATAAAGGATCTGAAAAGATTACTATTTTATGTTTAGCATCTGCATTTCCATAAATTAAATTTTCTTTTGTATAATAAGAGTCTTGAAAATTTGGCTTTACTAATTCTGTATAGCTCTCACCTGTTGAGAGATCACTCAACTCTTTAGTTATTACTGTTCCATTTGAGAACCAGATCATCTGCTGTTTAATCGTCTCTTTTGGTTTATTTTTGAGGATAGCTTCTACAGATAAAATATAAGTATTCCAACCTTTTAATGCTTTTAAAGGTTTTACTTCAACAACTTTTGCATCTATCTTAATAATTCTAGGGTTATCTTCAAACTGATCTTCTAAAAACTGTTCAACTTTTTGGCTCGTAGTGTTAGCATATAAAAAACTACTTAATAGTAGTGTTGTCGCTAATAATTTCAACATCAATGACATCTGAATCCTTTTTAATATTTGTTTGTTCACAAAATGAACTTTTGCAATTTCCTGATTTTACATTATAACGGTTAACAATCATACTCGTAAAAGCACTAAACTGTAATAAAACACCCATAATATCTGTTAAAAACCCAGGTATTATGAGTAAAATAGCTCCAAAAAGAGTAAAAAGGTTTAACCTTTGAAACTGTTCAAGGTCTATACAGTTGTATGAAACTGCTGTCATATTTTCAACAAGAGTTTTTCTAAAATTTATAAGTATACTTATCCCTATAAAAGCACTCGCTATTATCTCAAAAAAAGTAGCTAAACCACCAATTTGAGAAGAGATGTTCACAGAGACCATCACCTCTAAGAGAAGATATACTAAAAAATATGTCATTAGATAAGTTCCATCACTTTTGCAAATATCTCATCTGCACTCACTGCTGTTTTTTCTGTAGTTTGGCGTTCATAAACTTGAACATTACCATTAACTAACTCTTTACCGATGATAACAGTATATGGAAAACCGATAAGTTCAGCATCTTTCATCTTAAAGCCAAAACGCTCTTTTCTATCATCAAGCATCACCTCTACACCAGCGTTTAAAAGCTCTTCATAAAGTTTCTCACCTGCTGCCATCTGTGCTTCATCTTTTATGTTTGAGATCATAATATTTACCATATATGGAGCTGTAGCCTTTGTCCAGATACAACCATTCTCATCATGATGTTGCTCTATTACAGAAGCTACTAGACGAGATATACCCATACCATATGTTCCCATTACGAAAGGCTGTGCCTTACCATTTTCATCTAGGTACTCAGCTTTTAAAGCTTCAGAGTAAGTTGTTCCTAGTTTAAAGATATGCCCTACTTCAATACCTTTTGTAAAGGAGAGTGTTCCATCACAATGAGGACAGTTATCTCCCTCATTTACCTCTGCTATATCAGCAAAATAGGCAACCTCACTCAGTACACTTAAATCAACACCAATAAAGTGCATATCTAGCTCATTTGCACCACATATCATGTTTGTAGCATTTAGAAGTTCTGAGTCTATAACGTGTTTTGCCTTATCTTGATCGAGTGGACCTATAAAACCAGGAACTATTCCCGCCTCTTCTAACTCCTCTACAGTTACATCTACAATATCAAGTGCTTCAGTAGCGTTTATCGCTTTAACCTCTTGAAGCTCATCACTTCCTCGAAGGAAAAAAAGAACTATCTCACTCTCTTCATCATAGACAGCTTTTTTCGCTACACACTTGATAGTATAGTAAGGGTCAACTTTGAAAAATGATGCTAAATCATCTATACTCTTTACATCTGGCGTTTGAAACTTGTTGAACTCAGCTTCAGGTGCCTCTGGAATATCTGTACGTGAAGAGCGGACAGCTGCTTCAATATTTGCACCATACTCACACTTAGAACATACTGCTATAGTATCTTCACCACTATCAGCGATAACCATAAGCTCTTTACTTCCACTTCCACCTATCGCTCCACTATCCGCTTCAACTACACGATAGTCAAGACCTAAACGAGTAAGGATTTTTTTGTAAGCCGCTTCCATAGCATCAAACTCTCTATCTAAATCTTCCGTAGAAGAGTGAAAAGAGTAGCCATCTTTCATGATAAACTCACGTCCACGCATAAGACCAAAACGAGGTCTCGCTTCATCACGGAACTTTGTTTTAATCTGATAGAGATTAAGTGGTAGATTTTTATAACTCGTTACACGGTTACGAACCATGTCAACCATCATCTCTTCATGTGTTGGCCCTAAAACGAACATATTATCTTTTCTATCATGAAAACGGAGAAGCTCTTTTCCAAACTTCTCTATTCTTCCTGACTCTTTCCAGAGTGATGCTGGTGTCACAAAAGAGAGTTCAACCTCTTGTGCTCCTACCTTTTCCATCTCTTCATTGACTATATTTTCTATCTTTTTGATAACTCTTTTTGCTAAAGGCATATAGTTATAGAGTCCAGCAGCTGTTTGGTTCATAAAACCAGCACGTGCTAAAAATATGTGACTAGCTAACTGTGCATCTGAAGGTGCTTCTTTAGTTGTTGGTATAAATGCTCTACTTCTTCTCAAAATCTTTCCTTAATCTTTTTCTTTCATTATTGCTGATACTGCTCCACTGAGTAACTCTGTGTGTGTATCCTCTTTTGAACATCTCATATTTGTTGTAA
>Ga0256826_1000553_pt1 | contig 22833 bp, 19 predicted proteins | sample CV79metaG_FD_185975 | JGI IMG/M metagenome (GOLD analysis project Ga0256826, IMG submission 185975) | Hydrothermal vent microbial communities from East Pacific Rise, Pacific Ocean - CV79 | ecosystem: Environmental > Aquatic > Marine > Hydrothermal vents | place: Pacific Ocean: East Pacific Rise...
TTAGAGGTGGGCCTAGAGGGAGGGTTATACCCAGCTCCTTTCCGAACCTGGAAGTCAAGCCTCCCATCGCCGATAATACTTATCCTGTCTGGATTGGGAATGTAGGTCGCTGCCTCTTTGATTTCTTTCTTCTTTATTTTTTCCTCTTGATTTATATTGTTATCTTAATAAATTTTTTATTACTTTGCTCTTTATCTATTTAACCTTCTCCTATTTTTATCTTTTTTTTACTTTTTTCTTAAATTTCTTTTTATTTGTCTTTTTCTTCTTTCTCTTTTAGATAAAATAGCATTCAATTTAATATAATGGATATTATCAAATGGATTTGTATGAGTATAGTGAATTAATTAAAAAGCTTACCGTTAAGGTAGAAAATATTAAAAATATTGTTAATCCTAATGAGATTATTGAGCGACTTAGTACTATAAGTGGATTTCAAGAAGAAGCTAGTTTTTGGGATGATGCAAAACAAGCTTCTTTAGTTTCTCAAGAAAAAACAAAAAAAGAACGCATGTTAAATAAATATATGAATGCAAGAGACTCTGTAGATGATGCATCAGATTTTTTTGAGTTGGCAAAATCTGAAAATGATGAAGAGACACTTTTAATGCTTTTTGATGATGCAGAATCATTAAATAATACTATTAATGCTCTAGAAGTACAGATGATGTTAAGTGGGGAGCATGATAATAATAATGCAATTATCTCTATACACCCTGGTGCAGGGGGAACTGAGTCTCAAGATTGGGCGAACATGCTTTATCGAATGTATTTACGTTGGGCCGAACGTAAAGGTTTTAAGGTAGAAGGGCTTGACTATCAAGCAGGGGATGAAGCAGGTATTAAAGATGTGAGTTTCATGATTAAAGGAGAGAATGTTTATGGGTACTTAAAAGTTGAAAATGGTATTCATAGACTGGTTCGTATTTCTCCTTTTGATTCTAATGCAAAACGTCACACCTCTTTTTCTTCGGTTATGGTCTCTCCAGAGATTGATGATGATGTAGATATTGTGATTGAAGATAAAGATATTCGTATTGATACCTATAGAGCTTCAGGTGCAGGTGGGCAACATGTTAATAAGACAGAGAGTGCTATTCGTATTACTCATATAGAGACGAATATTGTTGTTCAATGTCAAAATGGTAGAAGTCAGCATAAAAATAAAGCAACTGCAATGAAAATGTTAAAATCACGACTTTATGAATATGAGATGGATAAGAAACAAGCTCTATTAGATGGAGTAGAGAAAAGTGATAATGGTTGGGGGCATCAAATTCGTTCATATGTTTTAGCACCTTATCAACAAGTTAAAGATACTCGTAGTAATATACCTTATTCTAATGTAGAAGCTATTTTAGATGGAGATATTGATAAACTTATTGAAGGTGTACTTATTTCACAGTTACTATATTGATTGAGATAGTGTATAAAAATTATTTAATTAGAAAGAGGAGAGTTAATTGAAAAATGAAATTGGTAAAGTAATAAGGCTGTTTCTTTCAAAAAAAGAAGAACCTAAGAGACAAAATAAAGCAAAAATTTATTTAGATGAAAAAGGGGTGATTGATGATAAGTTTTATGATAAAGGGGTAGAGCGTTCAGTACTGCTCTCATCGACTCATAGTTATACATTAGCTTCAGAACATCAAATTTTAATGGAATATGGTACATTAGGAGAGAATATTTTAATTGATTATAATCTCTACTCTTTAACCATGGGAACAGTATTGCAAATAGGAGAGGTTAAAGTTGAAATCACACAAAATTGTACGATATGCAATCATCTATCGAGTGTCGATAAAGCTTTACCTAAACTGTTAAGAAAAGATAGAGGTATTTTTGTTAAAGTTATTCAGTCAGGAGTCATAAAAGAGGAAGACAAAGTTTATCTGTTAGGATAAACTTCAAAACTAAGAATTTCTTAGTTCTTCATACTCTTTAGGAATAAGGTACTTTTCTGTTTTTAAAGGTTCTGAAAAAATTCCTTTTTCAAAACCTAGACTATAAAGTTTATCTAAGGCTTTTAGTTGTAGTTTTGAGAGTTCAACAGATTCATCTGAAGCATACATGTCTAAATATTTTGTTAACATGGTATCTGAAATTCTTACTAATTTTTCATCTTCAAGTTTTTTACAGAGTTCCTCTTTTCTATCATTGGCAATTTTAACTCCATCAATTAGAATATTTTCTATATCAATAGCACGATTTAATGGAAGAGATCTACGAATAGCCATTCCACCAAGAGGTAAAGGAAGTCCTTCTCCTGCTAGTTCTACCCAAATATCCCAAAGTTCTTTTTCCACTTCTAAACTTTCATCAAAATCTAAAATAGACTCATGAATTAAAACTCCTGCATCAACAGCCCCCGAAACTACAGCCTCTTCTATCTCTAAAAAGTCCATATAGACAGGTCGTGCATTTGGGTAATAGAGTTTGAAAAGCATTGCATTTGTGGTGTATTCTCCTGAAAGAGCTACTTTAAAGTTTTGTTTCAGTTGTTTCTCTTTACGGCGAATCAATTTCGGTCCATATCCATCTCCAAAACTGACTGCTGTTCTTAGCATAGCGTACTCATTTTTTATAAGTGGGTACATCCCAAAGCTAATAGCACTTACATCATAAGTACCTTTAATTGCTTCTTTATTTAGCGTTTCAATATCTAAACCAATATTATCAAACTCATAATTTTTTGTTTCGACCCATCCAAATTTAATGGCAAAGTACATAAATATATCATCGGCATCAGGAGAGTGGGCTAGTAGTATTTTTTTCATATTAAGTCACTTTTTTTTCACTTTTTTAATTGTTAGTATTTTAGCTAAATTCTCTAAAAAGATAAATGTAAAAAAAGTATTATAATCGGACATATTTCTAAAGCTATTAGAAAAAAGCTACTATAATATGCTTAAAAGATAAAATAATAAACCTTCAAAGGATTTTCGGTATGGATGCAAATAAACAAAAAGCTCTAGATATGGCAATGAAACAGATAGATAAAAATTTTGGTAAAGGTACAATTGTACGGCTTGGAGATAAAGACATTGAACCAATTGCGTCTATTAGTACAGGTTCTATTGGTCTTGATATGGCTTTGGGAATTGGTGGTGTTCCAGTAGGTAGAGTTATTGAAATCTATGGTCCTGAAAGTTCAGGTAAAACAACTTTGGCACTTCAGATTATAGCATCAGCTCAAGAAGAAGATAAAGTGTGTGCTTTTATTGATGCAGAACACGCTTTGGATGTTCTATACGCTAAAAATTTAGGTGTTGATGTCGAGAATCTTTTAGTTTCTCAACCTGACTTTGGAGAGCAAGCGTTAGATGTTTTAGAGACTTTGGCTCGTTCGGGTGCTGTTGATGTTATTGTTGTGGATTCTGTAGCAGCTTTAACTCCAAAAGCAGAAATAGAAGGCGAAATGGGAGATATGCAAGTTGGTCTTCAAGCACGTCTTATGAGTAAAGCTCTTAGAAAATTGACAGCCGTTTTACATAAAACAAATACAACGGTAATTTTTATTAACCAACTTCGTATGAAAATTGGAATGATGGGGTATGGAAGTCCTGAAACGACAACAGGTGGAAATGCTCTTAAATTTTATGCCTCTGTTAGAATTGATGTACGACGAATTGCGACGCTTAAACAGGGAGAATCTCAGATAGGTAACCGTGTAAAAGCAAAAGTTATTAAAAATAAGGTTGCTCCACCATTTAGACAAGCAGAGTTTGATATTATGTTTGGAGAGGGTATCTCTAAAGAGGGAGAACTAGTAGATTATGGTGTTAAATTAGATATTATTGATAAATCTGGTGCATGGTTTAGTTATGGAGAAGGAAAGCTTGGTCAAGGTAAAGAGAATGTTAAAAAACGATTTAAAGAGGATACGACCTTGCGTGATGAGATTGAAGCTAAAGTGAAAGAGGCTCTTGGAATTACTAGTATGTTGACGATGGATTCTAAGGCAATAAAAGACAGTGACGAGAAAGCGTAATAAAAAATGAGATATTTCGGATAGAAATAAACATATCATGTTAAAATACTCTTATGAAACAAGAAACAGCACTTAATATATTAAAATCAGGCAAAAATGTTTTTATTACAGGTTCAGCAGGTACGGGTAAAACCTATCTGTTAAAACAGTATATTCAATATTTAAAAGAGCGACGTATCCATCCTACCATTGTTGCACCTACTGGAATTGCAGCTTCTCATCTAAAAGGACAGACCATTCATTCGTTTTTTGCATTGGGTATTCGTGATACCGTGGTGGATAACAGATATGTAAAGCTTCTATTAGAAAAGAGTTATCTCAAGAGCCGATTTCTTAAATTGAAAGTATTGGTTATTGATGAAGTTTCAATGGTTTCCCCTGAAATTTTTGCTTCGATGGATAAGATATTGCGTGCATTCAAAAATAATCCAGAGCCATTTGGTGGGGTGCAGGTAATTATCTCGGGAGATTTTTTTCAGTTGCCCCCCGTAAGCAAAGAGTTCAAAGAGAAACGTTTTGCTTGGCAAGCTCCTGTTTGGAAATCTTTGGGATTAAAAAGTTGTTATCTACAAAAGAAGTTTCGGCAAGATGATGATAGATTGATTCAAATACTTGATGAGATTCGGTTGGCTTCGGTTTCTGAAAGTTCACATGCTCTATTAGAGAGCCGTTTTCATAAAGAGTTGAATTCAAGTTTTAAACCAACTAAACTATTTACCCATAATGTTGATGTAGATAGAATCAATTTTGAAGAGTTGAAAAAATTAAGAGGCAAGCTTTATCTCTTTACCTATACCTCTAAAGGGTCAGAAAAAAATATAGAGAAAATTTTTAAAACAGCATTAGTTTTAGAGAAGTTAACGCTCAAAAAGGGTGCAGTGGTTCTTTTTATTAAAAATAATCCTGATAAAAATTATGTTAATGGTACAACAGGTGTGATTATTGGCTTTGATGGGGGGATTCCCATTGTTAAAACTTCTAGTGGTCAAAAGATACGGGTACTTCCTGAAGATTGGATGCTTGAAAATGATCAAGGGGAAAGTATTGCTACCGTTTCTCAAATTCCTTTACGTTTGGCTTGGGCGATTACGATTCATAAATCACAAGGAATGACGCTTGATTCGGCTGAGATAGATTTATCTAAAACTTTTGAAGTGGGGCAGGGCTATGTGGCTTTGTCGCGTCTGAAAAATATTGAGGGTTTACGTTTGATGGGAATCAATGAGATGGCTTTACGGGTTGAGCCGTTGACATTGAGAATTGATGAACCAATAAAAAAAGCTTCTTTAAAAGCAACAGAAGAGATAGAGAGTTATACCAAAAAGGAGCTTGAGTTAAGTCACTCTAACTATATAAAACATTTGGGAGGGTTACTCTCTTTTGTACAGATAGAAGAGGAGAAGATACTGCTTCAGATAGGAAAAATTTCAATAAAGAGTGAGATTCCTACCCATTTAAAGACAAAAGTCTTAATGGAGAGTTGTGAGAGTATAAAACAGATAGCTAAGAGTCGAGGAGTGAGGGAAGGGACAATCATTAACCATTTTAGGACGCTTAAAAAAGAGGACTCTTCTATAAATTTGAGTAAGTTTAAACCCAAAGGTAGTGTTGCAAAATCCATTGAAAAGAAGATTTTAAAATTAAGAAAAGAGAAAAAGATTCAAAACTTTTCAGAAGATGGAACATTACGGCTTAAAGCTATCTTTGATGCACTTAAAGGGAAAGTCTCTTACGATAAGATACGGTTGATTTTGTTGTTTCTTTAATACCTACCTGAACATTTTAACGCGTAGATAGTTCACAAATAGTTTTATCAAAGGGAATCCTCTCTTTCTATTCTCCTTTTTCTATGCGAGAATATGTTAAACTTCGCTAATTTAAAATAACTCTAAGGATAAAAAATGGTTTTTATTGATGATGTAAGAGCAGAAGAGGTAATGGACAGTCGTGGTAATCCTACCGTTCAAGCAACAGTTAGTTTGAGCGATGGAACAGTAGCATCAGCGATTGTTCCATCTGGAGCGAGTACAGGAAAGCGTGAAGCTTTAGAGCTTCGTGATGGTGGAGACCGTTATTTAGGGAAAGGTGTACTTAAAGCCTGTGAAAATGTAAACAGCAAAATTAATGATGCTGTTGTTGGTCTTTCTCCTTTTAATCAGGCAGAGATTGATTTGGTTATGAAGAGTGTTGATGGAACAGAAAACTATGGAGAGCTTGGAGCAAATGCTGTTCTTGGTGTATCTATGGCTGTTGCTCGTGCTTCTGCAAAATCGTTAGGAATGCCACTTTACCGATACCTTGGTGGTGTAAATGCTGTAACTCTTCCTGTTCCAATGTTTAATATTATTAATGGTGGAGAACATGCAAACAACTCGGTAGATTTCCAAGAGTACATGATTATGCCTATTGGATTTGATACTTTTTCAAGAGGGCTTCAAGCTGTATCTGAAATTTATCAACATCTTAAAAAAATTATTGATGCAATGGGTGAGAGTACTGCTGTAGGTGATGAGGGTGGATTTGCTCCAAACCTAAAAAGTAATGAAGAGCCACTTCAAGTTATTATGGAAGCGATTGAGAAAGCAGGATATACAGCAGGAGAGCAGATTGTATTGGCTCTTGATGTGGCTGCATCAGAGATTATTAATGATGAGGGCATGTATGTTCTTAAGTCTGAAAACAGAGAGATTACTTCGGCCCAATTGGTAGAGTATTATGCTGATTTATGTGCTAAGTATCCTATTGTCTCTATCGAAGATGGATTAAGTGAAGACGATTGGGACGGTTGGAAAATTATGACAGATGTTCTTGGCGATAAAATTCAAATTGTTGGAGATGACCTTTTTGTAACCAACGTTTCTATTTTGGCAGAAGGAATTGAAAAAGGAATTGCAAACTCTATTTTGATTAAACCAAATCAAATTGGTACAGTTTCTGAAACAATGCAAACCATTCGATTGGCACAACGAAATGGCTATACTTGTGTAATGAGCCATCGTTCAGGAGAGAGTGAAGATACTTTTATTGCAGATTTTGCAGTAGCTCTTAATACAGGAGAGATTAAAACAGGTTCAACAGCAAGAAGCGATAGAATCGCTAAATACAACCGTCTGTTAGAGATAGAGCGTGAGCTTGGACAGTTTGAATTTCTTGGAGCATCAATCTTTAATTAAGAATGAATGAATTTTTTAACAATATAGCACCTTATATTAGAAGGCTCGAAGAGATTATCGGGCTTTCCTTCAAAGTCTTTATTCTTACTGCTATTGTCGTCACTTCATTGGGTATCTATGTCGCCAATCTTCTATTTGGAAATCATTCATTGGCTGTTTTAGATGGCTTAAAAAATGAAAAAAAGAGCTTACAGATAGAGATAGAAGTATTAAAAAAAGAGAACTCCCAGTTACATAAAGAGTATCTTGAATGGACAGATGCTCAAAAATAGCCTTGGAGTAGCCTAAACCTCAACTTTTGTTGAGTGCAATATTTCTAGTGCTATAGTAAATTTATACGTTTCAATTAGCTCTTTAAGTTTATAAAAAATAGCCAAATCGTGAGGGCTTAAGTGATACTCTTCGAGTTCTTTAATTATATCTTTACATATTTTAGGACGTTTTCTTTTTAGAGCTTTTTCAAGTTTTAAAAAAAGTTTTTCTTTGAGCTCTTCATCTATAAAGCTCTCCTCTTTTATAAACTGATGAGGAATGTACTGTAACAGTACTTTATAGAGTTTTTCTACATCAATAGGCTTATTAAGATGGGTATTCATCCCATGAGCTTTACTCTTTTCCATATCCTCTTTCATGGCATTGGCAGATAGAGCAATAATCGGAATATCCTTGTTTTTTTGGCGTATAATTTTACTAGCTTTGTATCCATCCATAACAGGCATCTGTATGTCCATCAAAATAAGGGCATACGATTTTTTCTCAAAAAACTCTATACCCTCTTTTCCGTTGACGGCAACATCCAATTTTAGATTAGAATTTTCTAGAAGACCCATAATAATCTCTTGATTAATAGGGTTATCTTCAACTAAAAGTATCTCTGTTTCCTTTAGTAAATTTATATTTTTTTCTAGAAGTATAGGGCGTTGAAGGCTGTGACCATAATCTTGAAGATGTTCTTTACTCTCTTTAACCTCTTTTAGCTCAATTTCAAAGATAAAGCTACTCCCTTGTTTGTACACACTCTCTACCCAAATCTTACCGTTCATGAGTTCAACCAATTGTTTAGAGATAGTTAGCCCTAGTCCTGTTCCTCCATAGTTACGAGTGGTGCTTCCATCAGCTTGTGAAAAAGGTTTAAAAAGTTTTGCTTGTTCTTTTGCTGTGAGTCCCATACCTGTATCTTTAACTTCAAATCGAAACGTTTTATTGTCAATTTTTTGAATGTAGAGAGAAATCTCTCCTTGTTGGGTAAATTTAACAGCATTGGATAATAGGTTGGTAATTACTTGTGATATTCTTAAGCTATCGCCATAGAGTCGATTGGGTGCTTCTTTTGCATAGTGTACTTTTATTTTTAAGCCCTTTTCTTTAGATGTAAATCGTATTAAGTCGATGGAGCTTTTTAACATTTTATGAATATTAAAATTATGTTTATCAATAAGAAGTTTTTCGGATTCCATCTTGGAAACATCTAAAATATCGTTAATAATAGAGAGCAACATTTTTGCAGAGTTATCAATTTTTTCTATATAGGCTCTCTGTTTGTTGTCTAAATTGGTTTGCAATGTTAGGTAGCTCATCCCAATAATTCCATTCATTGGTGTTCGTATCTCATGAGACATGTTAGCAAGAAATTCAGATTTAAGTTTAGAGGTCTTTTCTGCTTTTTTCTTCATGTTATAGAGTTTGTCATTATGATTTTTAAATTTTTCTTGCAGATGATTGAACCCATCAACCAATTTTCCTATTTCATCCTCTTTTTCAACTATCATTTTTGTATTAAAATCAGGTTTTTCTGTTCGTAAATTTTCTAACGCAGCGGTTACTTTTATAAATCTACGTTTAATTGAAACATAGAGATAAAGAGTAATGTTTGCTATTATAAACAGACTTATAATTGAAAATATAAAGGTAAACTTAAAAAAATCATTACCATCAATCGAAACTTGATTAAGTGAATTTAAAAAATTTTCGGATGTAATCCTGTTTTGCTCTTGAAACATACCTTGTACAGCTTTTAAGAGTTTACGTACTTTTAGAAGTTCATTGTCCTCTAGAGATTCATTCTTTTCTAGAATATTTTTTACAATGTAATGGTTGTAGGTAAAATACTCTTTAAAGAGTTGAATTTCTCTATCTATAGAGCATTTAATAGATATTTCCTTTTGAAGCTTTTGAATCTGATTTAAATTCTTCAAAATCTCTTCTTTAATTTTAATGGTCTTTTCTAATCTATGGAGTTCATTTTCTTGGATGGTATTTTGAAAAGATTCTTGTAGGTTCTCTAATAGTTTTAGATTTTTATTGTGTAGAGTAACGATAGGAAAGAGATGCTCTCGTATCTTTTGAATCTGTTTATCGTTATGTTTTGAATAGAAATAGCTTTGAAAAAGATAAAAAATGAAAAAGATGAAGACAGAGAAAAAAATAAGAGTTGTTTTTTGGAAGATAGTTAGATTAAACATTGGTACTTTAAAATCCTTAAAGTGTGAATTAAAAGCCTTTAGTATACCATCTTTTATCCTTGCTTTATCTGTATTCTTAATTTTGTATAGGCTCTAGAACCGACTACTTAATAGTAATAGTAGCCAGACCTGATACAGTTGAAGAGGAGTAGGAGATATAATTTTTATTGCTTTGTATCAAGGTTTTTATCTGTTGAATAGAGAGCTTTTTAGGAGGAAGTCTGTCACTTTTATACATCTCTCTAGTCCAATAGGAACGAAGCTCTTTGGGGGATTTTTTAACAATTTGAGTATAAAATTCTTGAAAGTTTGATTTGTTATCTAATGGAATAATGCGAATGCCTCTAATTGTATTTGTTTTTTTCAAATAGAGGTCAGCTAACTCTTTTTTTGTTATGGTCATTGATTTTAATTGATTGTTGTCTGAAATAATATGAATTTGGGAAAAAGCCAAAGAGCTGAACGAGAGTAGTAGAACGATAAGTTTCATATATATATACCTTAGTTTATTTGTGTATAGGGAATAAAGAGTATAATTTATTAACTATAAAATTAAACTTAAAATATTTTATTAATATATAAATTAATAAAATAAAAAGGTTTATAGTGTTGAAAAACTTTAATTTAAAACTTTATAAGCTATTAAATATTCTTATCTGTTTTATAAGTTTTTTTTCTTGAAAAGGTTTATAGATAAAAGAGATATTTTGCAGAGGATAAATATCTTTTATTTTAGATTCATTCTCTTTTTTTGTAATAAAAATTAGAGGAATCTCTTCTATAGTGGTATGTCTTTTTAAAAAATTAAAAATAGAGATACCACATAAATCATCAAGTTCAGTATGTAGTATGACTAAATCTATACTCTCTTCATCAAAAATTTCCAGAGCTTCATATTTATTCAATGCCAATAAAATATCAAAATCATTGTCTAAAATTTCCATTAGCTCATCAATCTCACTGGGTTCATTATGGATAATTAAGATAGTTGAAATCTCTTTTTTATTAGAGGAAAAAAGTAGATTTAACTCTTGAATATTGAGCTTAAGAATTTTTGAACACTTTTCAATTAATCTATTACTTGGATTTCTCTCTTGATGCAGTTGTCTAGTAATTTTTTCTAACTTAGTCATTCCTAAAGTGGCAGACAATCCTTTAATTGAATGAATTACCTTATGCAGTTCTTCACTGTTTAGAGTATTGAGTTCCATATCTTTGTATCTTTTTAGAAAGTTGTTTAAGATTTTTACATATAACTCTTCATTTCCATTAAGATACTTTAATCCAATATTGGTATTTATATGTTCAAAAATAGGGAGGGAACTCGTATTGCTTGACACTATTATCCTTTAGTTTAGCTATGCTGATTTTTAGAGTGAAATAATATCTATAAAATAGGTAGTAAGCGTGAAAAATGTGAGCTTTTTCTTTATTTTTATAAAAATAAAGGGATTTTCTGTAACAGAATAGAAATAGATTTTTTAATAATCTTAAAAAATCTATTTTATAGATTAAAAATGGTTTATAAGTTTGCTTTGTAATTGTCTACGAAAGTTACATACAAGTGATGAAGATGATTGAAGTAAAAGAAATACAGTTAGTGTTGATAGTGTTTTCATTGATTTATCCTTTGTTTTTATAATTAAATTATAAACTAAGAATTGGTAAGAATAGTGAAAATTAAAGAGAATATTAGTATAATTTATTCATAATTGAATTATTTTTAATGAAAGCAATACACATGAACTCTTCTTCCCCAGAAAATTATATTATTGAACTTTTTAAAAGAGTTACCCCTTATACGTGGTCTATTGCCTCTATGATGGTGCTTTTTATCGTTCTAATGCAAATAAAGCTCTATTTTACCCCTTCTGTCTATGAATCTTATGCCATTATAAAAGTAAAAGTTAATGAGAATAAAGTTGATACAAAGGATTTATTAAGAGACAGCCTTTTTAAAACCAATACCGTTGGAATAAATCAAGAAATGGCTATTTTACAAACATTTCAAAGCAATCAAAAAGCCTTGCAGAAAGTTAGCTTTCAAGTTAAATATTTTGTAAAGGAGGGTTATAAAAAAGTAGAAATTTATAATGACCTTCCACTTAATTTACATGATATTACAAAAGTAAACCCTAAATTTATTAATCATACTATAAAAGTAGAACCTTTAGAGAAAGGTTTTTCTTTAAGGCTTAAGGGCGATGTAAATTCAACGGTTTATGCCTATGATATAGAAGTTGTTACTCCTTTTTTTACAGGAGTTATGAGTAAAACAGTTGATTTTATAACACCTATTGATATTAAATTGCAAGGAAGTAGTCGTCGTATTTATGAAAATATCATTAAAGGTTCTCTTATTGTTCAACAGTTGAAATTAGAGACCAATCTGATTAAAGTTGCTTTTCAAGATACCATTCCAGAACGTGCGAACCAATACATTGATGCGTTAGTTGAGGTCTATATCAATAGAAGTATTACGAAAAAAAATAGCATTAACAGTAAAATATTAAATTTTTTAGATGAACGCTTGGCAGTTACGAAGAAAAAGTTGGAAATTTCTGAAAACGAGTTAGAAGAGTATCAATCTGCTAATAAAAATATTAACCCCTCTTTAAATTCAAAAGATTCGTATGACCGATTAAGTGATATTGATTTACAACTCTCTGAAATTCAACTCAAAGGGCAGTTGATTACAAATCTTATTATTTTTATAAAGCGTAATCGTGATCTTGACTCTATTGCACCTACACTCTTGGAATTTAATGCACAATCAACACTGAAACTTATTACCGATATTCAAACTCTACAGATAAAAGAAGATGATTTGACCTTAGAGTTTACAGACAAGTATCCACCTTTAATGAAACTGCGTAAACGAATAAGAAGTATACGGAAAAAGATTGGTTTAAATGTTAAAAATTTACAATCAACACTAAAATTTAAACGTAAAAATCTTTTAAAACAGAAAGAAAAATATGAAAAGATTTTAATGGCGTTGCCTAAAAAAGAGAAAAATTATATTAACTTTAAACGAAACTATGAGGTTAATTCAAAAATTTATACCTATCTTTTAGAGAAAAAATCAGAGAATGAGTTGGTTCAAGTTGCAACAATTTCTGATTATGAAGCGGTTGATAAAGCCTACTCTTCTTTTGTACCAATTAAACCTAAACGAATGGCATTGATGATTCTTGCAGGAGTTATTGGTTTAGGGTTGGGTGTTGTTTTGGCGTTGATTCGTTCACTGTTTAAAAAGAAAATTTATAAACGACAAGAGATAGAAGAGCGAATAAAACTTCCTTTTTATGGACAAATTCCTCTATTTAACGAGAAAATGGGAATTAACCGAGCCATTGAAGAGGCATATAAAAAGTTGGCAATTAATTTACAGTTCTCAAAAAAGAAGCATGAAGGAAATATTATTCTTATTACCTCTTCCCTTCAAGGAGAAGGAAAAACAACAACACTGGTTAATTTGAGTAGTATTTTATTTAGAAAGACCAAGTACCGTTCTATTCTTGTTGATTTAAACATGCTAGAACCCTCGTTACATCAACACTTTGGTATGGATTTACCGTATTCTGGAATGAGTACCTATTTGAGTGAACGAGACAATCTTGGTAATATTATTTTTGATACAAGCTATGAAAACTTAGATATTATTACAGCAGGACCTATTCCTCCCGATCCTGCTGAATTACTTGCCTCTCCTGTACTTGAGGAGCTTTTTATTGTTTTGAAAGAGCGATACGATTATGTTTTTATTGATACACCCTCTTTTAAAGAGCTACCTGAAGTGTTGGACTTGGTAAAATATGCTGATAAAAGCTTGGTTGTTCTAAGAGAAAATGTTACCTCTAAATCCTCTTTAGAAAAGCTGGAACAGGCTATTCGAGAGAAAAAGCTTAAAAATATTGGTTTGGTCTTTAAGTTAACCGTAAAAATGACCAAGGAAGATTTAGAAATACCTCTTGTTGCACAACAAAATAGACCTAAACAATTAACGTAGTTCTTGCATTATCTTCATCCATCCTTTTTTTAGGGGATGTTGTTGATTTGGTAGTAGCCAATCTTGGTCTTGAGAGTAATAGATAACATACTTATCGCTATATTTTAACGCTTTTTGAAGAGTTGATTTTATATCAAGTATTGTTGATGTATTTCGTGTGTCGTACTCTTTGTAGTTACTCTCTTGACCTTTATTAAAGACCATAAATCCTACTTGAACCTCTTTTTCCCATGATGCTCGTTGCTCTTTTGGTACTGTCCATTGATAGTTTTGGTTTAATCTGTTTGATGCATTGCTTGCAATATCGTATTTTCGCCATTGATAGGCTTGTTTAAAATGTTTATGAGTTCTGTATCTGTAGCTTTCTCCCATATCATGTAGGCTTGCATGAGCCGTTAATCCTTGTTTAAATCCTGTAAATATAGCCCCTTTGTACTCATGTTCTCTTGGCAGTCCTACATCGGTTACAAGAATGTTTAGTTTATTAGAGTTGGCATGTGCAAACGAAGGTCCATTGTAGACCAAAAGTGTTAATTTGGGATAAGCTTTACTCATGCTTTGCATAATGTTCTCAAAACGTTGCGTAACTTTTTGCATGTGTTCGTTGAAGTTATACAGAGAATTTCTGTATGCTTTCTCATCGACCCAAGAAGCTTCACTCCCTTTTACTTCCCATATTTTAGACTTTCTATTTATCTTGTTTCTAGTAGGAAATTTAAAATTGTTCATTTTATGAGCATTAATATTATAGGGTTCATCATCAAAGACAATGCCTGTAAAATTTAAATCTTTGGCTACTTTTGCCACAACAGCAAAGTTTTTTGAGACATCTCTCCATATCTCATCATCCCAAAAATCTCCAGGAAAATCTATGTTTATTTGCATAAAATTATACTTGTTTGGATAGAGGTCTTTTACTCCTTTTAGTTCATTCCATACGGTTTTATAATCAAGTTTTACGCCCTTTTGCATTGTAATATTTGTAAAGGTATTCCCAACCATCACAAAACCAGAAAAAGGAAGTTTATTAATTGCTTTATAGTTTTTTTCAAAGTTATCTGCCATCATTGGTTTCCAAAAATTTCCTTCTGCTAGTATAAGATGCTTCTCTTGGGCAAGAAGAGAAGATGTTCCTAGATGTAGAAGAGCAAGTAGCAGGGTAAACGGTTTTAAATTTTTCATAAAATATTCTTTTTCTCTTTATTGTATCGGAAAAAACTAAATATTATTTAACATCTTTGGTTATAAAGGGAGTTTTGATATAATTGATTTCTAATAGTATTTTAAGGATATTTAGATGATTTATCTTCGATGGTTAAAACAGCGTTTGGTTTTTTTTAGACGCATAATGGTTACATTTTTTGATGGCTTAATTTACCAAAAACAGTCACAATTTTTACTGCACAGAACAAATGCTCATCGTTGTCCCTATGAAGCACTACTCTTTTATAGTCTTTTTGGTCGAATACTCTTTTCTATCCGAGAGACCTTGGCATTAATTACTTCAGATAGAATATTTAAAAAAACAATTACGATTGATGGCTTTGATAAGGAAGTCAATTATAACACGTTGTATAAACAGGGAAATAAGCATATTTTATATCCTAAATCACCGATGGTTACGAGTGAAAATGTTGAGATAGAAGATGCTTTTTATGACAAAATAGCCAACTCTTTTATACTGGCATACCGTCATGACAGTGAAGCCAAAGATATATCTTCTGAGTGGGATAGAATATCCAATGAATTTAGAGAAATATTTTTTGATAAAGAGAATAAAGTTATTAAAGAAAATTTAAGAAATTTTAGAGGGAATCCTGAAATTTATACAAAAATTTTTAATAATCAGTACCCCTATATCGTAAAAGAAGACGGCTATCACAAAAGTTATTTATCTGCTATTGATTTGGTTTTAGAGTACCATCGTTTTGCCCAAAAGATAGACAAAGAGGTCTTGGCATCGGTCTCTGAAAGTGGGGCAGGAAACTATAAGGCAATTAACTATAGAGGCAAAAAAATAAGTGAACAACTGTTACAAAATTTAGTTGTTGCAAACGATATTATTACGCATATCCCCTTTTCTACAGAGCGACGAAATATTGTTTTGGACATTGGTGTAGGCTTTGGAGGAAGTACCCGAATTATGAGTTACTACACGCCAAATACAACACAAATACTTCTAGATTTACCCGAAACTCTGTTTTTGACAGCGTACTATTTAAAATATAATTTTCCAAATAAAAAAATAGCCCTATTGGAAGATATTTACCCTCATTTAGATAATTTAGAAGATTTTATAGAAGAGTATGATTTTATTATTATTCCTCCTTTTGTTTTAGATTATATTAAAGACAAAAGCATTGATTTAGTAATTAACGCTTCTTCTTTAGCCTTTATGTCCGAGGAGTATTTAAACTATTATTTAAAAGAGACAAACAGAGTTTTAAAAGATGGAGGGTATTTTTATTCCCTAAACACCACTGAAGACAGCGAATGGGGAATTGGTTCACATAACTGGGACTATCAAGCAGATTATTTAACCATCAAGTACAATTATGATAATCGCTTCTCTTATCCTCAATGGTTAGGAAAGAAAATAGAATAACATATAAAAATATGTTTATTTTTATTAGAGTTTAGATATACTACTTTAAGAAAAAATTAATATATTATAGGAAGATTATCATGGGTCAGTCTGGCGATAAAATTGATGCAAAAAATGCAAATTGGAAATTTAACGGCTCTATGGTAGAGCATTTTGAAGAACATGTACGAAAATCAGTACCTCTTTACCAAGAGGGACATGAACTTATTACAAAATTGAGTGACTATTTTGTAAAAGATGACTCTGTCTGTTATGAACTAGGTTCATCAGCAGGGACATTAACGTATAAATTGGCAGAACACCATGCTTTTAGAGATGCCAAATTTGTAGGAATAGAGATAGAAAAAGACATGGTTACAAAAGCGAATGAACTTTATAAAAGCTCTAATCTATCTTTTATATGTGATGATATGACGACGGCGACATTAGAAAAAGCAGATTTAATTGTCTCGTATTACACCATTCAGTTTATTCATCCAAAACTTAGACAGCAACTGATTGACAAAATTTATGAGACCTTAAATTGGGGTGGGGCATTTATTCTTTATGAAAAAGTACGAGCCAATGATGCACGTTTTCAAGATATTATTTCAAATCTTTATATGGAGTATAAGCTTGACCAAGGGTATGATGCCAAAGAGATTATCTCTAAAGCACAAAGTCTAAAAGGGGTACTTGAACCTTTCTCTACCGAAGGCAATATCGACATGCTGAAACGTGCAGGGTTTGTTGATATTTTATCCGTACAAAAGTACATGAATTTTGAAGGTTTTCTGGTTATTAAATAATGGAGTCTACTAAACAGTACAATTACTATTGGACATGGGCATTTGTCTATGCAACAATTTATGTTTTTCTTATACCTTGGGTAGATATATTGGGGCGAGAGTTTGCCGATACAGCCAACTATATTTTTCGTATTACTTACATGAAAGAAGGAGGAAAAGAGGCAGAATTGTCAATTATCAAAATGGTACTTGATGAACCTGTATGGAAAGGAATAATTTTTATATTGGGGATTAGTTTTGAGGACTTCCGTTTTGCTCTTTACATTATCTCTTTTGTTGCACTTGTCTTATATGGGTCATTTTTTTTTAGAAGAGTAGAATCGTATGTCGTTATGATTTTGTTATTTAATCCGATGTCTGTAAATCTGTTTATAGAGCAGGTACGAATCTCTTTGGCTTTTGGAATACTGCTTGTAGCATACGACATCTCTTCTAAACGTATGCAACTCTTTCTTGCTTTTATTGCTTTTTCTATTCATGCTTCGATGCCTATATTTATAGGAGTTTATTATATTTTACACTATTATAATAATCGAGTAGAAGCACATAAATACTATTTAATTGCTTTAGGTATCGCTTTGGGGATGGCTCTTTTTATGAAATTTGGATTGGATGCTATTCTAACAGCTGTAGGAGATCGTCATGCAGGTTATGGAGATATTTCAGCAGGAAGCTCTTTATCTTACTCTATGAGTTGGTTTATGATAGCCATTGCAATAGCTGTTTTTGCTGATTTTCAGAACAGTGAACAGCGTGTTTTGGCAGGGTATACTATTGTCTTTATGACCTTTTTCTTTTTTGGTTCTATTTTGGGTATTTATGCCCAACGTTATGTGGCTGTTATTATGCCTCTTATTATTATTGCTATTGGTTATTTACCACGGCACATTAAACAAGGAACGTACCTTTTTATGTTTGCTTACAATCTATTTATGTTTAAATATTGGTTACAATTGACTCTGATATGAAAAAAATTAAAAATACAACAACTTTAAAACGACTCTCTGATAATTTTGTCTCTTTGCTAGTTCTCCAATTTATCAACTATCTTCTTCCTCTTTTTCTAATTCCCTATCTTATTCGGATTTTAGGCATAGAGGGCTTTGGAATTTACAGTTTTATCTTGGCAATTATCATGTACGGTGTTCAAATGAGTGATTATGGATTTGAACTCTCTGCTACCTATCATGTCTCTTTACATCGTGACAATCAAGAAAAAATTAATGAAATTTTCTCTTCTGTATTGAGTATTAAATTTCTTATATCCTTTCTTTATTTAATTATTTTAACGCTTCTAAGTTTTTTTATAGATAAACTTTTTCTCTATCAAAATCTTATTTTTATTGCTTTTGGAACGCTGTTTGGGCATCTTCTTTTTCCTCTTTGGTTTTTCCAAGGAGTCGAAAAGATGAGGTACATTATGTATCTGAATGGCTTCTCTAAACTAATTTTTGTACTCTCTATTTTTATCTTTGTCAAAGAGGAGTCAGACCTCTATCTATTGCTTCTTTTAAACAGTATAACAACGATATTTATAGGTATAATAGCTTTCTACATTGCAATTTCAAAATTTAACATCAAGCTCTCTTTTCAACCTTGGGAAAAACTTATCTACTATCTAAAAGATGGTTGGTATATTTTTACTTCTAAATTTGCTGTAGAGTTTTATACCACTGCGAATATTATTATTTTAGGCTTTTTTGCAACACCTTTAGTCATTGGTTATTACGCTGTCTCTATAAAAATTATTCATGCACTAGGAAGCTTACTTGACCCTCTAACTCGAACCGTTTATCCCTATTTAGTCAATCTTTATCAAAATTCAAATGAAACTTTTATTACACGAAATAAGCAGTTGGCTGTGGTTATTTTTATAATTATGTTCCCCGTAGCTCTTTTAGTTGGTTATTTTTCAGAGTTTATTTTAGAACTCATTACAGGAGAAGAGGCGATGCCTTTAAATATAGAGATATTACAAGTCTTCTCTATCTCTTTAACCGTCTATCTCTATGGAAGCCAATTTACCAACATGCTTGTGACCATTAAAGCAAGTAAATTTTTAAATACCATTCTGTTTATAACAGCAGGGCTCAATGTATTTTTTGCTCCTATACTCATTTATTTCTTTGGGGTTATCGGCATGGTATGGTTTAGTGTTTTTCTTGCATTCTTTTTGATGATAAGTAAGGGGTATTATCTTTTTGTGCGTTTAAAAAGAGCTTAAAGCTCCTCTTCATACCACTCTTGAGTATTGCATGCTCTAAATGAAGTTAAACATTGGTCTATCTCGTAAGACCAGTGCAATACAATAGGATGAATAGTAGCATTTTTATGAGTACGACTGTAAATATCAACACCAAGTCGTACTCTTTGGTACTCATGAAACTCTTCTGAAAAAGAGATAAAAAGTACATCTGCATCTGATTTTTGATGCAGTCTATCGTTAGCAAATTTAGCAACTGTATCTAAAAAGCTTGTTAAAATTAGACCACATCGAGGAATAATTTTTCCGTCATCATTAATAAAACCAGCTGCTAAATCGTGCTGATAATCATCATCTTTTAAATATGCTTTTCCATCGATATTGATAAAACTTTCGGCAAGTTTTTTATTTTTCTTTAGAGCTTTAAAGGCTCTGTTTTTTAGATTTCGCTCCGAGACCATTCGGACAGACTCTGCACGAATGTATTTTTGCCCTTCAACCAACTCATTTATAAAACTCTCCGAGGCTTCTGTATTGTCATCATTTAAATTATTAAGGAGTAAAGTAGGGATAATTTTGAATTTATGCTGATGTTTTTTAATAATTTGACCACAAAGTGCGTTTGCAAAACTCATGTTACGTTTTGCCCACTCTTTGTTTACTTTTTCCAAAGGTAGCGTAAAGTGTGCAATTTCCAAGACAATAACGGTTGATTTATCTTGATTTTCTAACTGTTTGTTAATAAGGGTCAAGAGAGCATTTAGTTTTTCTTTTGACCATGTTTCATAGGGAATTGTAGGTTTTATGTACGTTTTAGCATTAATAGGTGCAATACATGTTTCGATGGGTTATCCTTTAAAATTTTCGTACCAAAGTTGGAAAATAAAAATTCTCCACAGTTTATATTTATAGGAGTCATTTCCTTTGTAAAAATTGTCTCGAATATTAATAATAAAAGAAGTATAAAATAGTTTATCTTCGTTTAACCTTGTCTCATTTATTTGTTCATAAATAAGCTCTTTTAGCTCTTTTCTCATCCATGAAGAGAATGGAATGTCAAAACCACTTTTTGGACGGTCTAAGAGGTTTTTAGGAATATATTGATGAGCTATCTCTTTTAAGATATATTTTTTAATACCATTTTTTATTTTAATAGAACTTGGAACAGTTGCCATATATGCAACAAGTTCTTCATCTAAAAAAGGGGTATGCAACGCAATATTATAGTGGTTCATTGCACTGTAACTTTTAACCAACTCTCCATCCGTCATGGTTGTTTTAAAGTACGTTCCAATAATCTCATCTACTGTTTCATGGTGTCCTTTGAAATGAATCTCATCAAACGTTGTTGTACTTGGGTAGGTATAATTTTGAATTAAAAGATGCAGTTCTGATTCTCTAAAGAGTATATTTCTAGCCTCTATGGTTTTTGGAATGTTTTTTGAAGAGAGAATTTGAAGAAGCTTTGTATATTTGGTTGGTAAATTATACATTTTTTCTAAATAAGGTACTTTTTCAATAGGAAATTTTTTAAAGGGAAGGCTAATGTTCTCTCGTATGGTGTGGGGTATACGATGAATACGCTGAAAAAACTCTGTATCATCAGCTGTTGCAAACACTTCATCGCCTCCATCTCCTACAAATATATCATGAATACTCTTTTGTTGAATAAGTTGTGCAGTCAATACCGTAGGGGTTGCTGCGTATTCTGCAAAGGGTTCATCGTAAATTTTACAAAGTTTAGGAATAATCTCTAGAGCATCCTCTCCTGTAAAGTAGTGTTCATGATGTTCTGTACCAATGTGCTTTGCAATGGCTTTTGCATCGATGGCTTCATTAATATCTTTGGTAGTAAATCCAATGGTAAAGGTATTGATTTTTTTAGAGCTTTGTTCTTGTAACAGTGAAGCAATGGTTGAGCTGTCGTAGCCTCCACTTAAAGAGAGAGCAACTTCTTTGCCCTCTGAATAAGTTTTTTTTATAGCATTCTGAAGAAGTTGATGGGCATTTTTTATGACCGTAGTTTGGGAAGCCTCAGTTTTAGGTTCAAGATAACACTCTTCTAGCTTCCAATAGGCTTGCTCTGTAGACTTTTTTTGCAGTAAATCAAACACCTTATAGTGTCCAGATTTTACTTTATAACATCCATCGAGTATGGTATTTGGTTGAAGAATCGAGCCAAATTGTAAATACGATGCTAGACTTTGTGGATTAATAGAGGGTACAAAGCTAGATACTTCTTTAAATTTTTGAATAGAAGAGGCAAAAATAATTTTATCGTTTGATTGATAATAGTTAAGAGGAATTTTTCCTATTTTATCTTTTATAAGTAGTAACTCTTCTCTTTTTTTATCGTATAAAATAAGTACAAATGAGCCTTCAATCTTTTTGACAAACTCCAAACCCCATTGATTATAGGCTATAAAGAGAAGTTCTATAGTAGAGATAGTTGTATCTTTACGGTTCAATAAAATTCTTATTTTAGATTCATTTGAAATTGTACCAAGTAGAAAGAGAAAAATATTTTGATTGTTTAGATGTATTGAAGAGGGTTTGTTTTGATACGAAAAAAAGAGATTGAAATTAGAACACTCTTCTTTATGTACGGTTTGATGATGATTATGATTTAGAGAAAAATTTTCTCTTTTATAATCAATAAATCCAAAAAAGTTTTGCATTAAAAATCCTTCATAGGTGTAATTTTAACATAAAAAATCATAAAAAAATATAAAAAATCAAAAAACAATATGAAAGTAAGTTTAATTATGTCATACTTTTATATTAAAATGATATATTATATAAAAATATATTAATTATTAAATTAAATAATCATAAAAGGTTATACAATGAGAACAACACATACAAATGCAGATATGTCCCATCAAAATGGTATTGTTTATAAATTTGGAGAACTTTTTAACTCACTTGGAGAAAATGGTATTTCCACTACTTTAAAAAAAATAGGACAACGTCTCTCTTATCAAATGAAAGGGCTTGATTTTTCTACACAAAATATCTATGACCTAACAAGAGTAGGAGAGCATAAAGAGAATGGTACAGCATTGGTGTCTACCTCAAAAGATTTTTTATCTAAATTAATCAAAGATTTAGAAGATTCTATTAGAAAACCCCTAAATAAAAGCCTTTTCATTGATTATGGAAGTGGTAAAGGTGCTGCAATCATTCATGCTAAGGCGTTGGGGTTTGAAAGAACTATTGGTGTTGAGTTTGCCAAAGAGCTTCATGATACAGCACAAAAGAATATTGAAAAATTAAAATTGGAGAATGTAGACTCTTTTTATGCTGATGCTACTACTTTTGATACCCCTTTAGATGTATCGGTTATCTATCTGTTTAACCCTTTTGATGAAGTAGTAATGAAAAAATTGATTTTAAATATAATGAAACAAAAAGAGAATTTTAAGAATGATGTCTATCTTATTTATGGAAATGCTTCTTCGGACATATTAAAGAATAGTTTTAAACTTATTAAAAAAACAACCTATCCTAGTGGTGCAACAGCAGAGTTTTATAAAATATAAAATATAATAGTTATAATTAAGTAAATAGTTATAATTACTTAATAAGCATGTTTAAAT
>Ga0256826_1000554_pt1 | contig 22816 bp, 21 predicted proteins | sample CV79metaG_FD_185975 | JGI IMG/M metagenome (GOLD analysis project Ga0256826, IMG submission 185975) | Hydrothermal vent microbial communities from East Pacific Rise, Pacific Ocean - CV79 | ecosystem: Environmental > Aquatic > Marine > Hydrothermal vents | place: Pacific Ocean: East Pacific Rise...
CTCAGCCGAAGAAGTTCTAGGTAAGACACCCTTTGATTTTATGCGCCAAGAAGAGGCTAAACGTATAAGCGGAATTTTTTCTACTCTTGTTGAAAACAGAGAACTCTTTTTTGACTTAGAAAATGAGCATATCCATAAAGATGGAAGAACCATAATTTGTAGTACCAGTGGTATGCCTATTTATGATGTTAATGATGTCTTTGTAGGTTACCGTGGTTTTGACCGTAACATCACGCAACATAAAGCCTTAGAAAAAGAGAAAGCAGAGCATCAACAACAAAGTTTACAACAGTCACGACTAGCTCAAATGGGGGAGATGATTTCTATGATTGCCCATCAATGGAGACAACCCTTAGGTGCCATTTCAAGCACAACTGCAAACTTAGCCTTAAAACTTGAGCTAGAAGCCTTTGACTTAGAAACAGCAGAGGGTATTAAAGAAGCGAGTAAGTACTTTGCCCAACGCCTGCACCTCATTGACGAGTATGTTGGAAATTTAACCTCAACTATTGATGACTTTAGAAACTTTTACAGACCTAATAAGGAGTCTGTGTTAAAGAGTTTTAAAGAGATTAGTAATAAGGCACTCAACATCATTAAAGCCTCTTTAGAAAATGACAACATTGAACTTATTTTTGAGTATGATTCTGAGGAAAAAGTAGAAATGTATGACAGTGAAATGATGCAGGTTGTGCTTAACTTCTTCAAAAATGCACAAGACAATTTTAATGAGAAAAATATTCAAAATAGACAGATACATATTAAAACTTCTAAAAATTGCATTAATATTTCTGACAATGGTGGCGGTATTACTGAAGAAATTATGGGAAAAATATTTGACCCCTACTTCTCAACTAAAAATGAAAAGAATGGAACAGGTCTAGGGCTTTATATGTGTAAGCTCATTATTGAAGACCATCATAAGGGAAAACTTGAAGCTAAAAACACAGAAGATGGGGTATGCTTTAGCATTACTTTAGACAAGGATGAAAATGAAAATAACTAAAAGCATCACCTTGTTTCTTTTTTTACTTTTTTATTCTTATGCAAATGCTTCACAAGACTTACAAAAGGTCTCTTTACAACTCCAATGGTTAGACCAGTTTCAATTTGCAGGGTACTACATAGCAAAAGAGAAAGGCTTTTACAAGGAGGCTGGACTTGAGGTTGAACTGTTAAAATTTGACAATAACAAAGATCCTCTTCAACAAGTCGTACAAAAAAAAGCCACTTATGGTGTAGGTAGGTCCTCTTTAATTATAAACAAGGCAAATGGTCAAAACATACATCTTTTAGCTGCCATTTTTCAATCTTCTCCCTTAGTTATTCTCGCACTAAAAGATTCCAATATTTCTCAAATCGAAGACTTTGTAAACAAACGCATTATGACAACAACAGACGCTTCTATGGTAGTGTCTATTAATGCAATGATTAACAATCAAGGCTATGATGCTAATGATATGGTACAACTTAAACACTCTTTTAACATCGAAGACCTCATCAATAAAAAAACAGACTTAATGACATCGTACATTTCAAATGAGCCTTTTTTACTGAATGAAAGAAACATCCCTTACGTCATTTTTGACCCTAAAGATTATGGTTTTGATTTTTACAGTGACATTCTGTTTACGAGTGCACATGAGTTGCAAGAGCATCCTCTACGTGCCCAAAAGTTTACAGAGGCTTCTATTCGTGGTTGGGAGTACGCCTTTTCACATATTGACGAAACAGTTGATATCATTGTTCATCATTACAATATACAAAATAAGTCAAAAGAAGCCCTTACCTTTGAAGCCTATAAACTTAAAAGTTTAGCCTACTACAAAACCGATACCCTTGGTAAACTTGATGCCCATAAAATTCAAAGAATTTATGACATCTATAATGTTATGGGTTTTGTAAAAAATAAAATTGATATACAGAGTTTCATTTTTAAGATAAATCACAACTGGTTACACTCTTTAAATCAAGAAGAGACCCGCTATTTTAGCAATAAGAAAGAGTTTAACATCTGTGTCTTGCCTGACTTTTTACCTATTTCAAGCATTGAAAATACTAAGTTCATCGGTATTAGCGCAGATTACATGAAGTTAGTTGAAGAGGTTTTAAAGGTAAATTTCACCCTTGTTCCTACTAGAAGTTGGGAAGAATCCCTAAAAAATATCAGAGCCAAAAAATGTGACATTCTTCCTATTGCTCAAAAAACACCTTCAAGAGAAGAGTACTTAAGTTTTACCAACTCCATTTATGACTTCCCCCTTGTTATTGCCACCACCTTAGATAAAAAGTATATCTCAGAGTTTAGGGCATTAAGTGATAAAAAGGTAGGAATCATTAAAGGCTTTTCTGCTTATGAACTCTTTAAAGCTAAGTACCCCAACATAAATTTTGTTGAAGTAGCAGACCATGAAGATGGTTTAAATAAGGTAGTCAAAGGAGAGCTTTACGGTTTTGTAGGAAGTCTAAGTTCGATTGGTTACAAACTTCAAAAGAATTATGCCAATATGCTAAAAATAAATACCCATATAGGAAAGCCTCTTACCTTAGGAATGGGTGTTAGAAATGACAATCCTATACTCTTAGCAGCTTTAAACAAAGCCATTAGCAGTATTAACGAGGAAGAAAAACAGAAGATTTTCAGCAGATGGATTAATGTTAAGTATGAAAATCCTAAAGATTACACCCTTATCTTTGAAATCATTACTATATTTATCTTTATTTTACTACTTATTCTCTTTTTTATACTCAAGCAAAACCGTTTAAAAAAAGAGATAGAATGTTCTAAAGAACAGCTTCAAGAGAGTAACGAAGAACTTGAAGCCCACAAGCAGAACCTTGAACAAAAGGTTCAAGAAGCCCTTGAAATAAACCGTAAACAAGAAGAACAACTTCAACAACAGTCTCGCCTTGCTCAAATGGGTGAGATGATTTCTATGATTGCGCATCAATGGAGACAACCACTTGGTGCCATTTCAACCACTGCGGTAAACCTAGAGATGAAACTGGAGTTAGAGAGTTTTGACTTTGGGACAAAAGAGGGCATAAAAGAAGCCCATGACTACTTTTTACACAGACTTAGAAATATTAATGGTTTTGTACAAAATATGACAACAACTATTGATGATTTTAGAAATTTTTACAAACCGAACAAGGCTTCTGTTATTTTGTCTTTAGATGTCGTCATTGAAAAGTCTCTTAAAATCATTCAAGCCTCTTTAGAAAATGACAATATCGAACTTATCAAAGAGTACCATTCTAAGCAAGAGATGCAAGTCCATGACAGTGAGTTAATGCAAGTAGTCTTAAACCTCTTAAAAAATGCACAAGATAGCTTCAAAGATAAAAAAGTGAACTACCCACAAATCATTCTAAAAACAGAAGGAAACTCATTTTCAATTTGTGACAATGGGGGAGGAATTTCTCCACATATCTTAGATGAAATTTTTGACCCTTATTTCTCTACTAAAAATGAGAAAAATGGAACTGGACTAGGCTTATATATGTCAAAAATCATTATACAAGAGCATCATAATGGAAAAATAGAAGTCAAGAACACTAAAAATGGGGTCTGTTTTAAAGTCACCGTTGAGGAGAATAACCATGACACCTAAAGAGATTTTAAACATCACTAAACCCTTGCACCTACTTTACGTAGAAGATGAAAAGAACATTAGAGAAACATCTTTAGAACTCTTTGAAAACTTTTTTGACACCATTACTACAGCTGAGAATGGTTTAGAGGGGCTTCATCGATACAAAGAAGGAGGCATAGATATTATCATAAGTGACATTTCAATGCCTGTAATGGACGGTATAGATTTTTTAACGTATGTACGGCAAAAAGAGGCAAACCTTCCCGTTGTTATCTACTCAGCATGGAACAATGCGTCTTCAATGTCTGCGTGTATTGCGCTCAACATAGATGCTTATCTTCTTAAACCCATACAGATGAAAAACATTCTTGACGTCTTAGAAAAAGTTGCATGTAAAACCCATTTCAAAAATATATCGAAGGGTTAAGCTAGCTCTTCTTGTCCATCTTATACACATATGCAAGTACTTCCGCAACCGCTTGAAAAAGAGCTTCAGGAATAGGAGCTTCTAAATCTACCTCGGCATAAATAGAACGTGCAAGCGGAGGATTTTGAACAATGTGAACTTCACTCTCTCTGGCAATTTCTTTAATCTTTAAAGCTACTTGGTTCATTCCTTTTGCTACAACAACAGGCGCTCTGTCTTTAGTTTCATCGTAACGAATGGCAACAGCGTAATGGGTAGGATTGGTTATAACAACATCAGCACTAGGGACTTCAGCCATCATTCGCTTTCGTGACATCTGCATTTGAATTTGGCGAATCTTCGCCTTAATCATCGGGTCACCATCCATATTTTTCATCTCATCTTTAACCTCTTGCTTACTCATTTTAAGCTGATCAAAATACTGTTTTCTAACAATAACAATGTCCGCGAGGGCAAAGACAAAGGTAACAAGTAACATGACAAGCGCTAAAATAAGTGCCTTATCTCTCAACCAAATAAGTTGGTCATGAATTCCAAAACCCGAAACCGTTGGAAGTTCTTGAATAAAATAATAAAAGAATATAAACCCAATTCCTAAGGTAATAAATGCCTTGAGCGTTACCTTAATAGCTTCAATAAGTTTCTTCATAGACACAAGATTTTTCATCCCTTTAATAGGGTCAATCTTTTTAAAATCAGGAATGAGCGGTTTAGTCTCAAACAAAAATCCAAACTGCGCTAAGGCAGCTCCTACTCCGGCAATGGCGACTAAAAGTGCGAGGGGAACAACCATAATGAGAACTTCACGCATGGTAATAAAAGCCAGTTCAAATACAAGTTCACGGTTAAAGTCTCGATTAAAAAGAGTGTAGTAGTAACGATAAAGATTAAAGTAGTGCTCTGTAATGAAGTCAAAAAGAAGTAAAAAGCCAAGTATGGCAACAAAAAGAGTAAAAAGCCCCGACATATCCTGAGACTTAGGGACATTCCCTTCTTTTCGGGCGTCCTCTATCTTCTTGGCAGTGGGTTCTTCTGTCTTTTCCTGATCATCAGCCATTATTTTTTCCTTTTAGGAAAAAATGGTGAACCGTAAATCGTAAATCGTAAATGGGAAGAGCTAAGAAAGGAAGAAAAAAAACAATTTGTTCTTTGCTCTTTCCATTCACCATTTCCCCTTCACCATTTCCCATTAATTGCAAAGCAATTAATCCATCTTCATAGACATGTCAATCCATTTAGATTGATGAATTAACGCTCCTGAACTAATGGCATCGACACCGGTTTGTGCATAAGACTCAATGGTATCTAAAGAGATATTTCCACTGGCTTCAAGTAAGATGTCGGGGAAGTTCTCTTGTTTGTATTTTACAATCTCGCTTAATGCTGAAGGGGTCATGTTGTCACACATTACAATGTCCGCACCTGCTTCCATAAAAATTTTTGCTTGTTCAAAAGTTTCGGCTTCAATTTCTATCTTAGAAGTAAAAGGAATCTGTTTTCTTGCCTTCGCCACAAAACCATGAATATCATCAATGGTCTTTAAATGGGTATCTTTTAACATCAAACAGTCATCTAAGCCTAAACGGTGGTTTACCGCTCCGCCTAAACGTGTTGCATACTTTTCAAGTACTCTCAGCTTAGGACGTGTTTTTCTGGTGTCTAAAAGTTTCGTTCCATAAGGTTCAATGATTTTCACAAAGGCATTCGTGTACGTAGAGATAGAACTTGAATGAAGCACCATATTTAAAAGGGTTCGTTCAATTCGTAAAAGGGTATGTGAAGAACCATTAAGCTCAAGTAAGGTTTTTCCCATTTCAAAGGCTTCACCATCTTGAATGCACCAGTTGATATCAAAGTCTTCTAGTTCAGCTAGGGCTTGAGCATAAACTCTTCCTGAAAAAACGCCACTGCTTTTAGCAATGATTTTTGCACTTGCAGGGCTTGGCTCTGAGATAAGGGCATACAAGTCCCCTCTTCCCACATCTTCAGCTAAGACCTCTTGAACAAATGCTTTTATCATCTTAAAGTGCCATCATTCTGTCAAGTGCAACTTTTGCCCACTTTGCAATCTCAGGGTCAAGGTTAATCTCATTTAGAGGTTCACCATCTTCAATAGACTTTAATGTAATGTAGACATCTTCTAAGGTTGTTTCATTCATCGTAGGACATTCAGGCTTTGTTGATGAAAGTACATACGTGTTTGTAGGACGTAAACGATTTACAAGATTAAATTCTGTCCCAACTGCAATTTTCTGTTCAGGGTCAGCGTCCGCAATGTACTTAATGATTTGCGAAGTCGAACCTACAAAGTCCGCTTTAGCACAAAGACTTGGATCACATTCAGGATGCACTACAATCTTAATACCCGGGTACTTTTTACGGTAAAACTTAATATCATCGAGCGTAAAAAGTTGGTGAACTGAACAGAACCCATCGTAACAGATGATGTCCATTTCATTAGGATCTTGATTATCTCCAATTACTGAAGATTTTAAGCCCATCTCATTACCAATGTTTTGACCTAAACAACGATCAGGAATAAAAAGAATCTTCTTTCCTTCTTTCATTGCGGTAGTAATAATTTTCTTAGCATTGGAGCTGGTACAAACCATACCGCCCATTTTCCCTACCTTAGCTTTGATGTCCGCGTTAGAGTTAATGTAAGTAATCGGTAAGATGTTGTCTGAGCTAATACCCGCTTCATTCATAAACTTAATCGAGTTGTCAAACTGCATACCATCAATCATTCTTGCCATCGCACAACAAGCGAGTTTAGGCATAACAACACGTTTTTCAGGACTAAGAACCTTAACGCTCTCACCCATAAAACCAACCCCACAAAACAGAACAAAATCTGAATCATCAGCCATGGTTCTTTTTGCAAGTTCTAAACTGTCGCCCGTAATATCACCCACGTCAAAGACTTCATCTCTTTGGTAAAAGTGCGCAACTACCGTTACTGAAAGCTTCTCTTTAAGCACGTTGATTTTTTCTAAAAGTTCTTCTTGTGTATAACTCAAAACATTTCCTGTATAACTTATTATAAATAAAAGTCTCTAAATAATTAATGCAAGTATAACAAAAATTTTACTACACTTGCGTTATTAGAAATCAATCTACGGAGATTCATGGAATTTTTATTCAATATTAATGGTCAATTTTATCTAGCCGCGTACCTAGTCGGTTCTATCCCTTTTGGGCTTTTACTCGCGAAGTTCTTTGCAGGTGTCAACATTAAAGAGTCAGGTTCAAACAGCATTGGTGCAACTAATGTTTTACGTGTTGTTAAAGAAACTAACCCTGCCTTAGCTAAAAAACTCGGTGCAGCAACCTTAGCACTTGACGCACTTAAAGGAATTTTAGTTCTTGTAGTTGCCATGCTTATGAACATGCCGGAGTCAACACTATGGGCAATCGCAGTACTTACAGTTATTGGTCACTGTTTTAGTATCTACTTATGGTTTGAGGGAGGTAAAGGTGTGGCAACAGGGCTTGGTGTTTTAGCTGTTTTATTTCCAATTGAGACTGCCATTGCTTTTGCGGTGTGGTTTGTTATGGCAAAAACACTTAAAATTTCATCTCTTTCATCTTTAATCGCACTTATTGCTTTAGTAATAGCCTCATTTTTTCTTCACCCAGAAACACCACATGCACCGGTAATTATTATTGCATTTATTATTATCTATAAACATATTCCTAACATTATTAGACTTGTTAAGGGCGAAGAGAAGAAAGTCTTATAGTAATTACACGAAAATGAGCAAAAAACCGTTTTCTACGTTAACACTAAGTTTTCCTCAACGGAAAGCTCACGCAGGAAACCTGCTATTTATCATAAAGTTGGAGCACATACATGACCATTCATATTGAAGAGTTAAATTTTGAGTGTATTATTGGTCTTTTGGACTTTGAACGCATTACTCCTCAAGAGGTTATTGTTAATCTTGAGTTATCATATGAATATCAAGATGAGTTCATTAACTACGCGGATGTGGCTGAACTTATACAGATAACACTCATTAACAATAAGTACGAACTTATAGAGACAGCCTTAAATGAGCTCTTTAATATCTTAAGTAAAGCCTACCCTCTCATTGAGAAACTTCACATTAAAATTACAAAACCTAATATTTTGCCTACCTGTCGAGTTTCTGTCTCTAATATTAAAATTTTCTGAAAGAATTTTTAAATTTACCTAAAATAAACTTTAAAAATTTATAAAACTGTGCTATACTTCGCCAAAATTTACACATGCGAGGACGCTTAATGCGCATTCTAATTATTGAAGATGAAGTAACACTAAACAAGACACTAGCTGAGGGACTTAAAGAGTTCGGCTACCAAAGTGATGTTGTTGAAAACGTTAAAGATGGCGAGTATTATCTTGACATTCGTAACTACGATTTAGTACTAATGGACTGGATGCTTCCAGATGGAAACGGTATTGATATTATTGGTAACATTAAATCAAACACACCTAAAACTTGTGTAGTTGTAATCTCTGCTCGTGACGATAACGAGAGTGAAATCGAAGCTTTAAATGCAGGTGCTGATGACTATATCCGTAAACCTTTTGACTTTGATGTTCTTGTTGCACGTTTAGCTGCACGTTTACGTTTTGGTGGTTCTAATATCATCGAAATTGAAGACCTTGTAATCAACCCTGAAGAGGAAAAAATTGTTTACAAAGAAAAAGACATTGAACTTAAAGGTAAACCTTTTGAAGTGTTAACTCACCTTGCACGTCACCGTGATCAAATCGTTTCTAAAGAACAACTTCTTGACGCTATCTGGGAAGAACCAGAATTAGTAACTCCAAATGTAATTGAAGTTGCTATTAACCAAATTAGACAAAAAATGGACAAACCATTAGGTATTACAACTATCGAGACTGTACGTCGTCGTGGTTACCGTTTTTGTTTTCCAAAAGAAATCAACTAAGTAAATTTGTAGAGGCTCTGCCTTTACAAACCCAATCCCTACATTCAACTGAGTAACTCCCCTTAATTTAGTTATAATCTTAAAAATCATTTTAAAGACTTTTCATGTTTGCCTATAACAAAAGTATCCGTTCTCGTTTTCTTATTCAGCTTATTGTCGCTTCTGCTGCACTTATTTTTATCTTCTCTTCTATTTTATATCTTTTTATTCAGCAGTCTATTTATGACGACAAAAGAGAAGAGCTTATGCAAGTGGCTAAGCATGTTGTAGCCTATGAGTCCGTCCAAAGTGTTAATGATGAGTCAAGTGCACTTTTAGGGCTTAGCATTGAGATGGTAACACATATTAACAAGGGTAATAATATCGCTTTTTATGAGACCTTAACGGGAGGAAAAGTTTTTCTTACGCTGGTATATCCTTTTGATTTAAAAGACCACTCTTACATCAGGGTGTCGCAAGAAGTCACTAAAACAAAAAAGCTTTTAAAGAAGATTTTAAATAGTATTTTTATTATTAATATTCTTGGCTTTCTTATTATTATAATTTATGCTATTACCTTGTCTACAATGTTAATTAAGCCTATTAAGGCACTGACTACTCGGCTTTCAGATATGAATGAACATCTCATTCGTCCAATTAAAATTGAAGAACTTCCTATTGAATTTCTACCCTTAGGCGAAACCATTAACCACCTCATTGCCCGGCTTCAAAACTTTGTGAAGTACCAAAAAGAACTTTTTATTGGAACTGCGCATGAACTTAAGACCCCTCTTGCGGTAATGAAATTAAAAAATCAAGTCACCCTGATTAAAAAAAGAGAGTCTGAAGGTTATATTGACGCCATTAAAGTCACCAATAAAACCATAGATGAAATGAACAAAATCATTGCACATATCTTAGATATTGGTCGTCAAGAAGGCGCTCAACTTGAGACACCACAAGAGGTTGATGTTATTGCTTACCTAAGAGACAAGGGTAATGACTTTAAACTGCTGGCTGAGAATGAAGGCAAAGAACTTGAAATGAATTTTCAACCGGATATGTTCATGGCGACCCTTCAGACCTCATTACTTAACCAAATTATTCAGAACTTTTTACAAAATGCACTTAAGTTTACACCCAAAGAGAAGATTGTTCTTGTGAAGAGTGATGTTACCGAACTAGGCTTATGTATTCAAGTTATAGACGAGGGAGTAGGCGTAGATGAAAGCTTTGACCACTTTGCTCCATTTAAACGTTCTGGTAACAAAGGTGGCGTTGGTTTGGGTCTTTTCTTATCAAAAAGTGCAGCCGATGCTCTGAATGCAACTATAACAATTAAAAACCGTACTGATGGTATTCAAGGAGCAGTTGCGACCTTAATTTTAGGTTCTTCTTTAAGTTGTGCCCTCCCTAAAGCTAAATAATATAAATTTGTACTCAAATTTCAAATAACTTCAAGCTTCTTTTTGCTATAAATCTCTATCTAATTTATGGACGAGAATGTCCGCTACTAATTTACTTTAAATTAGTACTATAAAGGTATTTAATGGCTCTATTAATTAATGACGAATGTATCGCATGTGATGCATGTCGTGATGAATGTCCAACAACTGCAATTGAAGAGGGTGATCCGATTTATGTAATCGATCCAGATCGTTGTACAGAGTGTGTTGGTGACTATGATGAGCCTGCTTGTATTGCAGTGTGTCCTGTTGACTGTTTTGTTGCAGACAAAGATAATGTTGAAACTATTGCGGAACTTAAGTTCAAATACGCAAAAATTCAAGAAGAAGAAGAGTAATCCTCTCTTAAGGCAAACTCATGGCAAAACGTACCGCAATCATTGATATTGGTTCTAACTCAATTCGAATGGTTATTTTTGAAAAAAGCTCTCGTTTTGCCTTTCATCTTATCCATGAAGCAAAATCCCGTGTTAGACTAAGTGAAAATGCTTATGAAAATGGTGGTATTCTTCAAGATAAAGCACTTTCTCGCACTTTTAATGCACTCAAAGAGTTCCAACTCATTATTAAAGACTTTAACGTTTACAAGACGCTTATCGTTGCCACTTCTGCACTTCGTGATGCCCCTAACAAAAAAGAGTTTATTACTAAGGTCAAAAAAGAACTTGGCTTAGCCATTAAAACCATTAATGGAGACCGTGAAGCCTACCTCGGTGGTTTAGCAGCAGCAAACCTTCTGTACTTAGACAATGGGCTTACTATTGACATAGGAGGAGGTTCTACTGAGCTTTCTCTTTTTAAAAATAAGAAAATTATTAAGACTATTTCTTTAGACTTAGGAACCGTTCGTATCAAAGAGCTGTTCTTTGACACCGGCGATATACAAGGTGCCAAGGTATATATAAAAAAAGAACTTCAAAAACTCTCTACTGAGTTTTCTTGTAAAACCATCATTGGTATCGGAGGAACCCTTCGCGCCTTAAGTAAAATGATTGTGGACAAAGAAGATATTACCTATAAAAAACTTCATGGGCTAAGTTATGAATTAAATTCTCAAAAAGCCTATTTTAAAGAGATTTTAAAAGCCGATACGAAAGAGCTTAAACGCCTTGGTGTTAAAACTGACCGATTAGACGTTATCCAACCAGGGCTTTTAATTCTTACTCTTTTAATTGAGCAGATTGAAGCAGAGACTATCATAACCTCAGGTGTTGGCGTAAGAGAAGGGCTTTTTCTTTCTGACTTACTTCGCTCACAACAAGATAAGTTTCCAAATAACTACAACCCTAGTGTCATGAGTATTTTAGACCGTTTCACTTCAAGTAAGGTTCATGTGAGTGAAGCCTCAGAACTCTTTGAACTATGTAGTCAGCATTTAAAGATTGAACATAAGTTTAAAGTTCTTTTTATTAATGCTGTCAAACTATCTCACATTGGAAAAGAGCTGGACTTTTACGAGGCGCATAGACATGCGTATTATCAGATTTTAAATGGTTTAAATTATGGTTTTTCTCATCAAGAGACTCTTTTAATTGCTACCTTAGTAAGGTTTCAAAGAAAAAGTAATATCTCCCAGTCTCATCTACGTAAGTACAAGGCTTATTTACCCCAAGAGCAGACACTTGAAGCACTTAGCTTCTTAATGCGTCTTGTGCAAGCCTTGTACAATGACTTTTCCCAAAAGATTGAAGTCAGTATAGAAAAAAATGTTTTGAAGGTCAAAGCAGAAAATAGCCATCTTCTTCGAACCCGTCTTAAAGAGCTTAAAGAAAACCGTTATTTAGAGATAGAGCTTAGTTAAGATATGGCAACTGGGTTGTTTAGCTTAATGTTATGACCCCGTAGTTAAGTTTAGTACTATACTTGTTCAGTTAGAAATCTTACGCACTGTTTTCTTTACAAACACCCAATAAAAAAATAGTTCCCAACTCAATCCACGCAGTTACTAACCAAAGGGCACGGGGACATAACATAAGTTTTAAGCTCAGTGCAAAGCACTGAATTAAAAGTTATGCTGTGTCCCCATTTAGCTAAATTACCCAACAGCCAAACAAAGAAAATTTAGAATCTCTGTCCGATTGTAAACTCAAATGTTGACGTCTCATCATCATCTTCAGCATCAAGTGCACGAGCAAAAATCAACTGAATTGGTCCCATTGGTGAAAACCATTCGATTGCAACACCGTAAGATGAACGTTTAATAGTTTCATCTTCATAAGGAGTATTTGCAAGATAGCTATTTAATGCTGATGTATAGGCAGGATTTGTATTGCCTGGATTAGCTGGGTCTTCAATAGGAATACCACTTGGGTTGTTAAATACTTCTTGCCCTTTACCTTGTAATATACCAAAGTCATAAAAGGTTGTAAAACGAAGTTTTGCTTTAGTAATCAGAGGGAAACTTGCTTCTAAAGAGTTCGTTAAAATAGTTCTACCACCAATACGTCTACCTTGTCCATCACGAGGGGAAAGTGTGTACGACTCAAAACCACGAACAGAACCAACACCACCCATATAGAAACGTTCTGCTGTTGGAAGGTTTGTACGCGCAGTAACAGGGTCACTGTCATCATAGAAAATATGAGCACCACGTAATTTATAACGTAAGATTAAGTCAAAACCAACATAGTCTTCAACACCCTTATAGGCTTTAAAAGTATTGTTACTTTTTATAAACTTAGCCGTTCCACCAATACCTGCAAACTCTAAACTGGTACTTGCTGCAAAACCATTTCTAGGCAGATAAAAGTCATCTGTATTGTCCCAACGTAAAGAAGGAGTAATGGCTGATTTTTGGTAATCTTCAAATAAGATTTGATCAATAGTTGTTGTAGTTGATGATTGAAGAAAATCAGCAATATCACTGTACTGAGACTCAGCATAAGTGTAGTTCAAAGAAGCCGACAAGAAACGTGTTAGACGACGTCCAAGTCCAAGACCAACCCCTTGAGTAGAAATTGTGTAGTCATCATAATCTGTTTCGTTAATGTACACCGAAGCAGAACCCGAAAAGTCACTGTCATTAAGACGTGGATTACTTACATTTACACTACCACTTTTAGTTCGTTCAGAAGTTTCAACAGAAACTCCCATGTTAATACCTGAACCAAAAATATTTCTATCTGAAACTGAAGCCGAAAGTAAGATACCACCAAAACTCCCGTAACCACCACCAAGTTGAATCGTACCGGTTTGTGTCTCTTTTACCTTAACAATTAAGTCCATCGTAGTATCATCAATACGTTTTTCTTCAATGGTCGTTGACTCAAAGTAACCTGTTCTTTGAAGTGAATTTCTTGAATCTCTAACATCTGTTAATGAGTACAAGTCGCCCGGAGCAAGATAGATATCACGACGTGTTACACGGTCAAGAGTACGTGTGTTTCCCGAAATAAGAACATCTCTAATATAGACTTTTTTACCCGGACGAATCTTATAAACAACATCAACTGTACGTGACTTTTTATCTTTTCTAAGGTCAGGAGAGACTTTAACATACGCATAACCAAGGTTAGCAATAATGGCTTTAATACGGTCAGAATCTTCTCTAAACATTTTAATATTAAACGGCTCATTAATTTCTAACTTAATAACGTCTCTTATTCTTTCATCATCAATAACATCCGTTGATTGTTCTAAAATAATGTTACTTACCCGGTAAATTTCACCTTCAACAAGTGTATATGACATATCTGCGATGTACTGAGAAAAATCAACACGTACAAAAGGCTCATCTACTTTTGAGTCTAGGTAACCGTGTTGCATATAAAGATCACGAATACGAAGAGGATCATACTGAAGTTCACCCAGTTTCATCTCTCCATCATTACGTCCCCAGAACCAACCCATCCATTGGTGTTCTTTATTGGCAATAACATCATTAAAAGCTTCAGGTTCAAATGCTGTCATACCTTGAAAAGTAAGCTTTTCAATAACAATATTTTCACCCTTATTGACTTTGAAAGTAACTTCTATACTTCCGTTATCTAAGGTTTCCGTCTCAACTTCAACAATAGTGTCAATATAACCTTCTTGAGCAATAGTCTCAACTAAACGTTTTTTAGCACGAGTGATTTTCTTTTTATCGTAAAGCGTACCTTTTTTTAGTTGAAGTAACTCGGAGTCTTCTGTTTCATCACCTTGACCATAGCCATCAATCTCAATTCTTGAAATTACAGACTTTTCACTAAAGTGGTAAATTAGAACACCATTTTTTTCACTTACCCAGATATCTGTAAAGTAACCGTATTGGAAAAAACGTTTGATTGACTTGTCTATTTTCTTTTCTGAAAGACGATCACCCGCTTCAAAACCCAAACTCTCTTTTGCTACAGGTTCAGAAAGGTGAATCAAACCATCAAACTGAATATCTACAACTGTTTTGGCCTGCAAAAGACTCGCAGAAAAAAGTAACACCAAAAACCAAATTCTCATTAAACTACCTTTGAAAAATTTCTATATTATTATTAACTAAACCCTAGGTCAGTTATAAGTCTAAGATTTTATCTTTTATGGGGTTAAACGAGGGTAAAAAACTAAAGGAATTTATTAAGAAATATAATTATGCGAGGGAGTGTCACTTTTAAGAAGATTCTGGGTTTAATCTTCCCAGAACCATTTTGTTGCACCACCATACTTTTGTCTGCCAGTAGACTTCTTTTTCTTCTTTTCTACTTGTTCTTCAGTAACCACAGGAGGCGGAGCAGCTTGCGTCTCACAGGCTTCAGTACACGTAGGCATTAGATTCATAACAAGATCATTATCAACACCTTCATCTCTTAAGTTATTGGCTAACCAGTATGAGGTGTCTGTACAGGTTAAGCCATCTGAATAATGTTTTCTTACACATAAGTTTTCAATCTCAAACAACAGAGCATCTTGTTCACTTCCGTCCATTGCATTATATAAGTCCGTGGTATAGGTAATGTTATTAAGGTTAAAGCCTAAATCATCTTGATGTTTGTACAAGTTCATAACCTTATCACCAAAGGCAATAAATGCCACAAAAGCAATAACTACTATCGCTACTATTTTTCCAATATTCATTTCTACACCCTATTCAAATAAAACTTGTTTGCCTATACATCGACCATATTAAGACGTAGTGTAGTCAGTTAAAGTAAACAAGTCCCCTACTTCCACGTTTTTTTAATGTAATCTTCTCGACCTGAGCCTTTTTTATACAGTTGATACCGAATAGAATTCTTTTTAAAATAGTCTTGATGATAATTTTCTGCTTTAAAAAATTCTTTCGCTGCTTTAATTTTTGTAGCAATTTTTTTACTGAACTTCTTTGAATCTTCTAAAACTTGTTTTGATGCTTTGGCTAAAACTTTTTGGTCACGATTCGTATAAAAGATAACCGTTTCGTACTGTTTTCCTTTATCTGCAAACTGCCCTCTCTCATCGGTCGGATCAATATTTTTCCAAAATACATCCAATAGTTGTTTATAAGAGATCACATCATTATCAAAATGTACTCGTACCACTTCATAATGCCCACTATTTCCACTTGAAACATCTTGATAATTTGCTGCTAAGGGGTCACCACCCATATAACCAGAGTCAACTTCACTCACACCTTTAAGGGGTTGAAAAGCCGCTTCCATACACCAAAAGCATCCCCCACCAAAGGTTGCCGTCTGCTCTTGTGCCATTGAGATTGAAAGTAATAGTAAAAGTCCTAATAATGTTTTCATTTGTTCTCCTGATTTTTCTTCATACTACTCAGCACTTGTGTAAAAACTGTGCACTTGTATTTTAATTCAAATTCATTAAACATTACCTGCTATAATATTCAATAAATTTTAATTAAAGCAGTCTTATGTTTTCTCTACGTCAAATCGAACTTTTCATCTCTGTTTCACAGGCACAGACCCTTATTGAAGTCGCGACTCAGTTTAAAATGAGCCAGTCAGCAATTTCAATGGCACTTAAAGAACTTGAAAACAACTTAGATGAAAAACTTTTTGAGAGAGTAGGAAAAAAACTTGTTCTAAACGAACGAGGTCGCCTTTTTCTTAAAAAAGTTCAGCCTCTTTTCATTGAACTTAAAGATCTCCACCATACCTTTACACAGAACCATTTTCATGGAGACATTAAACTCGGTGCAAGTCTTACCACCGCCCATTACATCATGCCTCAACTCCTTACCCAGTATAAAGACAAACGCCCTGAAGTCTCGACAAGTCTTAAAATGGCAAACACTCAAGAAATTGTAAAACTTGTAGAAAATGCAGAAATTGACTTAGGAATAATTGAAGGTAACATCAGTTCTACCTCAGTCATTCAAGAAGTCATTGCTCCAGATGAGCTTATTGTAGTGAGTTCTAATCCTTACATGCGTGAAAACTATTACATTGACAACTTAACACAAATGAAATGGATTTTACGAGAGAAAGGTTCAGGCACACGTTCTGTATTTTTAGAACAGATTAAACCCATAGATAAAGAGTTAAACATTATTTTAGAACTCGAACACACCGAAGCCATTAAAAACTTTTTACTCTTAGATAAAGACTATATCTCTTGTTTACCTCGTATCTCTGTAGCAAAAGAGTTACAAGAAAAAAGACTCTTTGAAATTAAAATTATTAACAATGTCTTCAAGCGTGATTTTTCTTTAGTTTATAATAAAAAGAGAACTTCCACCTTACTTATGGAAGACTTCAAAGCCTATATTTTAGACTTCATAAAAACCGTTTAAAGCCTACCCTGCTTTACCTGAGATAAGATTGCCGCTAAGGTCACGCCATCATTTTCCGTCCCATCTTCAATGCAAGCTTCACACTTACCGCCCACATGCCCATCGTCATTTTCTATCCACTCTTGAACACTTTGAATATTGTTCTCTTTCACAAACTTCACCGCTTCACCAATAGTCGTATGGTTACAAGAACATAAAATTTTATCTTTTTCAAACAGATGAGAATACGGCATTAATCACTCACTTTTTATATTAGAGATGCCCACTATTATAGCAACTTTGCTATAATTTCGGTAATTAAATACATAGAGGTCAAAATGACAACAGCAATTATCGGTTTAGGACTCATGGGTGGCTCTTTTGCAATGGCAATTAAAAAGCTTCCTATGATTACAAGTATCATCGGTTATGACCATAATAAAGAGCATCAAACACAGGCCTTAGAACTTAAGTTAGTCGACAAGATTGTGGACTTTGATGAAGTTAAAAAAGCTGACATCATCATCTTAGCTATTCCTGTTGATGGAATTATCGCTTCTCTTAAAGATTTAGAAGGTGTTGATGCTAATACCACCATTATTGACCTTGGTTCTACAAAAGAAAAGATTGTAAGCTCTATCCCTCCCAAGCTTCGTCTTAATGTTGTTGCTGCTCACCCTATGACAGGTACAGAAAAGTTTGGACCCACCGCTGCTTTTGATGAACTTTACCATGATAAGGTTGTTGTACTTTGTGACTTAGAAAATTCAGGTGAATTCCAACAAGAGACAGCTGTTCGTATCTTTTCTCAGATTCATATGAAACTTGTTTACATGAAAGCTAAAGACCATGACTCACATGTTGCCTTTATTTCGCACATGCCGCACCTTATCTCTTACTCTTTGGCAAACGCTGTTTTAAAACACGAAGAACATGAAAATATTTTAAATCTAGCTGCCGGTGGTTTTCGTTCAATGAGCCGTTTAGCGAAGTCTTCCCCTAACATGTGGGGTGATATTTTCAGACAAAATAAAACCCATCTTTTAGACTCTTTAAGTTATTTTGAAGAAGAGTTAGACAAGATGAAAAAGATGGTTCAAAAAGAAGAGTGGGATAAACTTGATGCGAAGATGCAAGAAGCGAATTCATTGCATGACATTTTAAAATAAGTCTTTAGAGCAAGTGCTTTTTGTCCACAGATTACGCAGATTACATTGATTAGAGAAAAAAATCAGCGTAATCTGTGTAATCGTGCTGACTCTTTATTCTTAGACTTGTAACCGTTTAACTATCTCTTTAAGTTGTTTCTTGTCAATGCTATGACTTTTACCCTCATAAAGATTTTCAGAAAGCTTTTGTACTAAGTCCTCTACCTCTTTATCTTCACCCATATTACTCATTAAAAGTTGAAGTACTTCTTTAGACTCTTTAGCTGAAATTTTCTGTTTGGTTTTATCTTTGTTGAGTACTTTTCTCCACGGCAAGAGTGAAAGAATAACACCTAAAATAAGCCCACCTAAAAGTAAAAAAGCCCCTTGAAGTTTTGAAAGACCCGCTTCAAGGACTTCAACTTTTTCTTCAACTAAGTCATCAGGACGTGAAATTTTAAGTTTTTCATTTACAAGAGGAGCTGCGTTTAAAACCTTTATTTTAATGACTTCACTTTTAATAGTTTTTACCGTATCACTCTCAACATCCATATACGAAAGTTCAAAAGAAGGAATTTCAAAATCTCTTTGTGCCACTAAGGCTGCTTTTTGAACAAACGAACCAAAGTATCTGTTGTCTTGAAGATAATGTGAAACCTTAGGTTCTTCCATGAAAGCTTGTGCCCCAGAAAGATGAATACTAAAAGGCTCTATGTCTTCTACATTCGCTCGACCTTTAACCTCAATCGTTACATTAACCGCTTCACCTGCATCAATTTCTGTTTTATCTACATTTACAATAATTTGCATATCACCCACAAGACTTACTCCAGTAGGAAGAGGCTTAACTTCAAGTTCAACCTCGTCTGAAAAAATAGTTCGTACCTTAGCCGAAGCTAGAAAAGTCCCCCAGTAGTCACGTGTTCGTGAACGTACTTTAATGTCCCAACGAAGAGGTCCAAGAGAGAGTTTTCCACTTTGTTGAGCTGACATCGCGTACATACTTTTATGAAGTTCATAACGTCCTTCATTATGTGTAGAACCCTTGTACTCACTCTTAACCCAAAGATTTTTACTTTCAGGAAGTGAAATTGACTCGGCTAAAGAGTCAATTCCCTGACGCTTTTTAAAGTCAACACTCATTTCAAAAGGTTCACCCACATATACCGAGGTTTTGTCTGTACTTAACTTCAAGCTAAAAGGTTCATCCTTAGTAATAGACATTTTTGAAACCACAACATTTAAAGCTTTTGTTTGAAATTCTTCACCATTAACTGAAACAGGAAAAGACTCAATAATACAAGACTTTACTGGCTGAATAGTGTACATTAAGGCAAGTTCTTGCTGACGAACACCATTTGAAATCACCTCTTGATTTCGCTGACCACGTCCTTGAATCTCATAACCACAAAGATTATCTAAGGGAGGAACACGAACCTTTCCCACACCATTGATTCTAAGGGTTACTGTTACGGTTTCCCCTCTTGTAATTTCAGTTTTATCTACACTAACATTTACCCCTGCAAAGGCAGGTATAACCATTAAAAAAAGAAAAATAAGAGTATTTAAAATACGCGGGCTTTCTGCCGAAGAAAACCTAGTGTTAACGTAAGTTAATGGGCTTTTGCTCATTTGCTGTTCAAATAATATATTTTTACCAAGGTTTTTCATTTTCATCCTCTTTATGCTCGGAGTCTTCCATCTTGTACAGATGACCTTTTTGTGAGTTTTTTATCATTTTCATCCATTTTTTTGCTTCTAAGTCACTCATTTTTTTCATCTGCACTGAGGCATTTTTTTGTTCTTGTTTTTGTGCTTCACTTTTTTCATCTTTTTTCTCTTGTGACTTCTGTTTTTCTTCTTCTTTTTTCTTTTGTTCTTCAGACTTTTTCTTTTTATCTTTTTGTTCTTGAGACTGCTTTTCTTTGTCTTCAGACTTCTTTTTATTCTCTTTGTTCTCTTTTGAGTCTTTCTTGTCTGACTTTTGATCTTTATCTTTAGACTTTTCTTTATCCTTACTATCTTTTTTATCAGACTTATTGTCTTTTTTATCTTTGTTTTTATTGTTTTTTTTGTCTTTGTCTTTGTCTTTTTTATCTTTGTCTTTATTATTTTTTTTGTCTTGCTCTTTTTTCTTCTGCTCTTCTAGAAACTTCTTCACGGCTTCATAATTCTCACGTGTGTCTTTGTCTTCATTCAGTGCTAAAGAGTTTTCATAAACCTTCAAAGCCTCTTCATACTTCTTCAGTTTGACCAAGCTGTTTCCACTGTTAGCAAGAGCCTTTGTCTTAAGCTCGCCATTTTGTTCATCAATGCTCTCATAAACCTTCAAGGCGTGCTCAAACTCACCCTCTTTATATAAAGAGTTAGCAAGGTTATAAACTGCTTCAGGCGACTGCATGGCAAACTCTTCATAAATACCTGCCGAGGTTTTAAATTCTTTTGCCTTGTAGGCAACTTTTGCTTCATGAAGTTTTTGAAAGTCTAATATTCCAGCTTTGGCATCTTCAAGTCCAAAAAATACAAGACTTATAAGTACAAAGTTTTTTGCCATTTTACGAGGAAATGAAGAAAAAGCTAAGAGTAAAAAGAACGCGGCTAAGCCTAATGGGTAATAAAACAACTGCGTATACTGAGGAATAGTCTCTTCTTTTAGCGTCGCTTTTTTTGTAGTAGATTCTATCTCTTTCATAATCTGCTTAATGTCCTCATTTCCAAGAATGGACTCAATGTAGACCCCACCCGTTTGGATTGCGAGTTCTTTAAGTTCAGGATTGAGTTTAGAAATTAAGATATTTCCATTTTGTTTAATGAAGCCACCTTCACTACTTCGAACAGGGCTTCCTTGTTCCGTTCCTACACCAATGATAAAAACACGAAGACCATTCTCTTTAGCATGTTCTATCTCTTTATCGAAGTTCTCATCATCACCACCATCTGTAAACAGAAGTAAGTTCTTCTGTTTCGCATGTTCTAACATAGAAATTGCCGAGTTTAACATGGAGTCTAAGTGTGTACCTTTTTCTGTAATATTGCCGGTGTTTACTTTAGAAAGTAAAAAAGCAACCGAAGCATGGTCAAAACTTAAAGGCGAAACGATGTAGTCATGTTTAGCAAAGGCAAGTACTCCAATACGGTTATGTGGCGCAGTTTTAATCAGCTCCATTGCCTTATGTTTAGCAAACTCAATTCGGTTAGGATAACGATCTTCTGCTTTCATTGAGTCTGAAATATCAATTCCAACTAAGATATCTGCTGACTTCGCTTTAACAACAATTTCACCCTCTTTAATCACGGGTTGAGCTAATGCCACAGTCATTAAAACAAAGGCAGTAAAGAAAAGGGCATAACGGGCTTTTTTGCTTAAAGCCTTAGCCTCCAAACGAAGCTTATCTAAGACTTCTTTGTCAAACATCTTGAAGTTCTCATTGGTTCCCGTAAAAATAAAGAACGATAAAATGGCAAGAACAGGAAGCATCGCGTAGACAAACATTGGGTAAAGAAAACTCATGCCCACCCCCTTTTTGCACGTAGTACTAGGTAAAAGATAAGACTCATTAAAGAGATAAAAAGAAAGTAGATGAAAAGGTAGTGCTTATTCAGGTACTTTTGTGCCTTAATTTCTGACTTTTCTAAGTTATTTATCTCGTCATATATCTCTTTTAACTGTGAAGATGAGTAAGCAGAAAAGGCTTCAGCACCCGTATCATTTGCAATTTTTTGAAGTACTCTTTCATCAAATTCACCCGGTCGACCTATACCAATAGTATAAATTTTAAGCCCTTCTCTTTTGGCTAGGGAAATCGCAGTTTCATAAGGAATCGTTCCAGCCGTATTTTGCCCATCCGTTAAAAGAATGGCAATCTTTGACTTCGCTTCATTTTCATGCATCAGCGTAACACTTTGCGCAATCGCGTCATAAATCGCTGTTTTAGGTCCAGCAACTTTAATGTAAAGCTGGTCAAGTAGTTTAGAAAGAATATGTTTATCATACGTAATCGGTGAAGCCACAAAAGCGTACGAGCCAAAAACAATCATTCCAAGATTATCATTAGAACGCTGTTTAATGAAGTCATTCACAATATTTTTTACCACATCAAAACGGTTTAAGTCACGGTTACTTTCATCAAAACCACGCGCACGCATAGACTGAGATGCATCAAGGAGTAAAACAATGTCATACCCCTCTCTCGGGTCAAGTTCTATCTCTTCTTCACTGTAAGGAGAAGCTAATGCAATCACAAGCGTAACAATACCTAGCCACTTTAAAAAGTTAAGTAACATGGATGAGCCCATAGTACTAGAACCAAACATCTGCATATGAGGAAACAGCAGAGATTCTTGACGAAGTTTACACCAGTAGGCACAAGTAATGAAGACTAACAGGAGCGTTAGAACTAAGGGAAACTCAAGAAGCATCGACAAGCTCTAAAAATAGTTGGTAATATCCTAAGGTCTCTTTGTCTAAGGCTTCAACCTCTTTTTTATACTTGTACACACTCAGACGTTTATCTAAGCTTTCTAGCATTTCAAGTTCTCGTTCTGACTCCGCAAGTAAAAATCCATACTTGCTA
>Ga0256826_1000555_pt1 | contig 22815 bp, 26 predicted proteins | sample CV79metaG_FD_185975 | JGI IMG/M metagenome (GOLD analysis project Ga0256826, IMG submission 185975) | Hydrothermal vent microbial communities from East Pacific Rise, Pacific Ocean - CV79 | ecosystem: Environmental > Aquatic > Marine > Hydrothermal vents | place: Pacific Ocean: East Pacific Rise...
TATTACTATTGATACAGATGAAATTAATGGGTTTAAAATCACTGCTGATCAACTTAAAAATGCGATTACGCCTAAAACCAAAATGCTTATATTAACAAGTCCTTCAAACCCTACTGGTTCTGTATATTCTAAAGAAGAGTTAGCATCACTTGCAGAGGTATTGAAAGATACAGATATTATTGTAGCGTCAGATGAAATGTATGAAAAACTTGTATATGGTATCAACTTTGTTGCAGCTGCGAGTATTAGCGATGATATGTTCCAAAGAACAGTAACAATTAATGGTCTAAGTAAATCAGTAGCAATGACAGGTTGGCGTTTTGGTTATCTCGCTACACCAAACAAAGAACTTATTGCAGCTATGAATAAACTTCAATCTCAAAGTACATCGAATATTAATTCTATTACTCAAAAAGCAGCTATCCCTGCATTATTGGGTGAAGTTGATACCGATATCGAACAAATGAGAAGAGCTTTTGAAGGACGTTGTGATGAAGCTGTGCAACTTTTTAATGATATAAATGGACTTTCTGTCCTTAAGCCACAAGGTGCATTTTATCTTTTCGTAAACATTAAAGATATATCGAATGACTCTATATCATTTTGTAAAGACCTATTACAAGAAACTGGTGTTGCGGTTGTACCAGGTATAGGCTTTGGATCAGAAGGATACTTTAGATTTTCATTTGCTACAGATATTACTACCATTCGTGAAGGTGTAAGACGTATAGAAAAGTTTGTTAAAAGTAAAAGAGCGTAAACGCTCTTACTTTTTCTTTTTTGTCATCGCTTCCATACTTAACCAAACAATACCAACTATACTCAACAACACAACAGGTGCTATCCACGGTTTTTCTTTAATATAGGCAAACATACTAATAATAGCTTCACTACTATAATACGCACTAAGCCCTATAGTCACAACAAAAAAGATAGAAGCAAAGATATTGTAAAACCCAAACTTTTTAAAGTCGTACTTTGAGAGTGCCATTGAGATAGGTACAAGTGTTTTGATACCATATAAGAACTTCTGTATAAAGATAGCAAGTACCCCATACTTACGCATAATGAGCCTTGCAAGGGCTATTTTACGTTTATGCTTGGCGAAGTATGGTTCTATCTCTTTTCGTTGGTATTTTCCCATATAAAAGAGGAACATATCTCCTATATAGTTAGAGACTGTTGCTACGGCTAGTGCGGTAGTCAAGTCCATCTTACCCATAAAGCTAAACACCCCAGCCGCAGCCACAATAAACAACGATCCACCAAAAGCAAAAAATGCAATAGCAAAATAACCCCATGTCTCTAACGATGAAAAATCCATAAAATGTCCTAAAAATAAAGTGAGCAATGATAGCTAAAATAGTATAATGCCACCATGATAACTACATTACTCTCCATAATCTTCGTCTATGTCTTCATTCTCCTTGGCTATATGGCGAAACGTATCTTTAAAAATGATATGAATACCAAAACACTCACACTGATGTCTGTCTACTTCTTACAGCCCTTTGTAACCATCTGGGGTTTTAGTACTGCCAAGCTCCATGCAGAGCATATCTATGTTCCACTGCTTTACCTTGGGATTATATTACTTATACTCATACCTACGATACTACTAGGTAAACTACTCTTTTTTGATAGTAAAGAACGTGCCATCTTTAGCATCGCTGGGTTTGTAGGCAATACGGGTAATATTGGTATACCACTAGGTATTGCCCTCTTTGGTCAAGAGTCTGTTATCTATACTACACTTATCAACATTGCCAATGTCTTTGTGGTCTACATCATTGGGGTATACGTCTACTCTCGTGGCTCTTTCAGCATTAAAGACTCCCTTTTCAACATCGTTAAAATCCCCATCATCCCTGCTTCTATCATAGCTATATTAATAAATATAAACAACATACCCCTCTCTACTCAGATACAAGAGTTCTTCAAGATGGGTGCGTATGCAGGGATAGTCTTACAACTCTTTTTACTCGGTACTTTCCTACAGGGCATACGTATGAGAGAACTATCAACCAAACTTCTCATGGGTACGATAAGCCAGAAATTCTTCATAGTCCCACTAGCCACTGCTGTGATACTCTCTTTTACTAATCTTTCACTTTTTGTGCAAGGCATCATATTTATGGAGATGATGGTACCTTTGGCAGTTGCAAACATTAATCTAGCTTCACTTTATGACTGTAAGCCTAAGGATGTGACTTCGCTTATACTGCTTAGTACTTTGGTTTTTATTCCTTTGTTATTTGGGGTGAGTTGGGTTGTGAAGCATTATTACCTAATACCAAATTAAATCTAAATTTGTTACAATAAAGTAATTTAGATAAGGATTTAACTATGAATTTAAATCATGAGATAAAGAACTATAGAAATCTACAAAATAATTTAGCTATACTTAAACTTGTATTACATAGTATAGAACAAGTAAAAGAAGGTAAAGTTACAGAACAAAAAGATGTATTTTTACAAATAGAAAATAAATTCTTTAGTTAGACTCTTAGATTAATATAAAGGAATATATTCTGTCTAAAAATCAAATTTACTTTTTAATTCTTTTATATCTTTACCTAAATTTATTTGCTATATAGAAGATATATAACACTAATATTTTTACTAAAAAAAATAAAATCTTTTATACACTGTTATTATGGATATTACCAATTTTTGGCTACTATTACATTATGTCAAAAAATGAAATATCACATAAAGTTATTTCACCTAAGCCATCAAAAATATTAATAGAAGATACTGAAAAATCAGAAATATCTACTAGATTAAACTCTTATAATATAAATCTCCAAGCTTATTGACATTCTGAATAAAATTGAATATAATAAATGATTATATATTCAAAATAAAGGTTTGACTATGAAAACATTAACCATGCGAGTAGATGATAACATCTATAAGATGATAAAAACTGCCGCAGATGGACAGAGAAGAAACATATCTAACTTTATAGAGTTTGCTACAATGCAATACCTTACATCGTCACAGTATGTAGATAATGCTGAGATGAATGAGATACTAAATGATGAAGATTTAGTCAAAAGCTTAGAGCTAGGTAGACAAGAAGCCAAAGATGGAGCTTATACTATTGTATGATTTCCAAATAGCTGAAGCAAATACTTTTAAAAAAGTTAAAAGTAAATTAGAGCCAAAACTCTATGAAAAAATAAAAAATAACGTCTACCCTCAACTCAAAGCCAATCCTTTTTATGGTACAAACATTAAAAAACTAAAAGGAAAACTAGAAGGCTATTATAGATACAGGATAGGTAACTATAGATTATTTTATCTAATAGAAAATGACAAAGTACTAGTGATAGTAACCAATTTTAAACACAGGCAGAACTCTTATGAATAAAAACAATAAAAAAACCCTTATCATCGGTGCTGGAGGCGTAGGAAACGTCGTAGCATTTAAATGTGCTATGAATGCAGATACTTTTGGAGACATTACCCTTGCCTCTCGTACAGTGAGCAAGTGTGATAGCATTGCTCAAAATGTAGCAGATAAAGTCGGTGTGCAGATAGCTACGGCTACAGTAAATGCAGACTCAGTACCTGAGCTTGTAAAGCTGATAGAAAAAGTACAAGCAGACATTGTCATCAACGTGGCACTACCCTACCAAGACCTTACTATTATGGATGCTTGTGCTAAGACGCACGTTGACTACCTAGACACAGCCAACTACGAACACCCAGACACTGCAAAGTTTGAGTATAAAGAGCAGTGGGAAAGAGATGAACTCTTTAAAGATGCAAACATCATGGGATTACTTGGAAGTGGTTTTGATCCAGGGGTAACCAATGTATTTTGTGCCTATGCTCAGAAACACTACTTTGATGAGATACACACCATCGATATACTCGATTGTAATGCTGGTGATCATGGCTACCCCTTTGCTACCAACTTTAACCCAGAGATAAATCTGCGTGAAGTAAGTGCAAAAGGTCGTTATTGGCAAAAAAACGATAATGGACAAGGTAAATGGATAGAGACAGACCCGATGGAAATCATGCAAGTGTGGGACTACCCAGAAGTAGGAGCCAAAGACAGCTACCTACTCTACCATGAAGAGATGGAATCACTGGTCAAGCACATCAAAGGGCTTAAGCGTATACGCTTCTTTATGACCTTTGGGCAGAGCTACCTTACCCATATGAAGTGTTTAGAAAACGTAGGAATGCTTGGTATCAAAGAAGTAGAGCATAAAGGGATGAAGATAGTCCCTATGGAGTTCCTCGCTACCCTACTGCCAGACCCAGCAAGCCTTGGACCACGGACCAAAGGAAAGACCAATATCGGGATATTTGCTAAGGGTATAAAAGACGGAGTTAAAAAAACAGTCTACATCTACCAAATCTCTGACCATGAATCATGCTATGCAGAAGTACTCAGCCAAGGAGTCAGCTACACCACAGGTGTACCAGCCATGATAGGTGCCAAGCTACTATTAGAGGGAAAATGGAAAGGTAAAGGGGTCTTTAACATGGAAGAGTTTGACCCTGATCCATTTATGGATGAGCTCAACAAACAAGGGCTACCATGGAAAGTCATGGAGATGGGAGCAGACGAGAGTAGAAGAGTCGATGTTTAAGGGCTTTCCTAAAGAGGGATTAGAATTTCTCTCTAACATCATCATAAACAACTCCAAAGAGTGGCTCGATGACAATAGAGATGCCTATGAAAAGGTCATCGTAGCACCCAATAAAGCCTATGTAGAAGAGATGGGTGAACATCTACGGATACTCGTACCGACCATTCATGCGATACCAAATACCAATAAGTCACTCTTTCGTATCTATCGTGATGCCCGTTATCATAGACTTGACCCTATTAAAGAACGTATTGGGGTAATTTTTTGGCAGGGTGAAACACATAGAATGCAGAGTAGTTCGTTTTATATGCATTATGATCCCTTTGAGGTCTTTGTGGCTACTGGGATTCGTAATTTTAAGCCACCATTACTAGCCAACTACAGAGAGTACATACAGAGCAAGCAAAAGCGTACAGAGCTACACAACATCCTAGAAGCACTCAAAGCCAAAGGCTACAAGCTACCAGAAGCAAAATACAAGCGTATGCCTAGAGAGTGTAATCCAGAAGATAAACATAGCTATCTCTATCTCATGGGAGCTATCTATGCCTATACTAGCTATGAACCTGATGCAGTCTTTCACTCTAAAGCGATGATAGCTAGACACTTTAAAGTATATGAAGATATGTTAGAATTACAACAGTGGGTCTATGAACTCACGCTTTACAATAAGGAGAGCGTATGAAACAGACATTCCAAGTCAAAAATGTAAAATGTGGTGGCTGTGCTGGTACATTGACCAAGGCTCTATTAGAGGAGTTTGGAGAAGTAGAAGTTAATCTAGAGTTAGAACCTAGAGAGATTACCTTAGAGATAGAAGATGCTAAGATAGAAACACTCAAACTAGCACTACGTAAGTTAGGCTACCCTTTAGCAAGCGATGAATTGACACAATTTCAAACAGTCACCACTACGGCAAAGAGCTTTGTCTCATGTGCTATAGGTAAGATGGATAGCTAATATTTAGCTATCTATCTTCTTATTTAATAGTCTTCTTTCCAGCTTTAATCCAGCCATTTTCTATACCACCTTTAAGCTCATAAACATTTTCAAAACCCATTTTAGATAGCCCTTCTCCCAATGTTTTAGAACGGTTTGCATGTGCACAGTAGAGTAAGATAGGCTCTTTTTTATCTTTGACCAAGTGACCAAGATCAAAGAACCATCCTGCTAAATCTGGCTGTCCTTGAGGGGTAAAAAACATCATTTTATGTGCATCTTTAATAATACCTGTCTCTTTCCATTCAGCAGGTGTACGTATATCTATGACAGGAGCACCTTTGGTTTGTAGTTTTAGAAACTCTTCTGCATTAATGGTTTTAAACTCTGCAAAGAGACTTACACTTAATACACCTAATACTAATAATATTTTTTTCATCATTATCCTTATAAAATTTTGTAAAAGTTTACTATATTAAAGTAACTGTAGGGTTAATATTCTTAATTCAGTTATAATATCATTATTATTTTCTAAGGCTTTATAACTATGGCACAACAATACACCGTAACCACCAGAGGTAAACTCCTCCCATTTCTCTTCGAACACTTAGAAGGCTGGTCTAAAAAGACTGTCAAACAACGCTTACAAAATGCAGCTATTTTTGTAAACAATGTAGTACAAACCAAACATGATTACATTGTCATACCCAATGACATTGTGAGTATCGGTATAGCACAACGTGCTGGACACCACACCCACAAACAAGCCCAAAAACTAGAGATTATCCACCAAGACAAAGATCTTATAGCTATCAACAAGCCTGCTGGACTTCTAAGTGTAGGAACTACCAAAGAGAACAAAAACCACGCCCTAGCCCTACTACGTACCCAACTTACACGAGCCAACAAGAGTATTAAGCTTTGGCCTGTACATAGGCTAGACCGTGATACCTCTGGTATCTTACTTTTTGCTACATCTAAAGAGGTACGTGAAGCAGTGATGGATAAATGGGCTACGACAGAAAAAACCTATCTGGCTGTAGTAGATGGCACACCTAAAAAAGAAGCCGATACCATCACCCAACCACTCAGACTAGATGAAAAAGAGTACCGTATGCACGTAGGGCCTCACAAACATGCCAAATCTGCTATCTCCCACTACAAAGTAAGAGAGTCAGCAGAGACACGCTCACTCCTAGAAGTACGCATAGAAACAGGCAGACAACACCAAATACGCGCCCATATGTCATGGATGGGTAACGCAATAGTAGGAGACGAACGCTATGGAACCAAAGGTGGACGCATGGGACTTCATGCGATGCGATTGGCTTTTGTACATCCTATAAATAAAAATGATATAGTGCTTGAAGTGGATGCTCCTAGTGATTTTTATGGCTTGTTAGCCTAAGGTTTTTTACTAGTATTGTGTTCGATTTCATCGAACCTACGGAAATTTTATTAATAAGGAAATGAACATGAACATACTTGTAGCAGACTATATCTATACACCTGATGGATATATAGTTGATCATGCGGTGGCATTTAATGAAACTATACAAGCTATCGATACACTAGAAGCACTAAGTACGCAATATCCAAAAGCAACTATTATCAAGAGTCCACCCCATTGTGTACTCTATCCAGGGTTTATCAATACCCATGTACATTTAGAATTCTCTACCAACAAAACATCATTACAATATGGTGATTTTATGCCATGGCTTGATTCTGTTATTACCCATCGTGAAGATTTGGTAGGCTCTTGTGACAATACAGTGATGATGGACGCATGTAAAAGTATGTTAGATTCTGGTATCACTACTTTTGGTGCAGTCTCTAGCTTTGGAAACGAACTTGAAGTCTGTGAGAAAACCCCTCAAAGGGTAGTGTTTTTTAACGAATTAATAGGTTCTAATGCCATGGTTGCAGATATGCTCTATGGTGATTTTATGGAACGCCTCAACGCGTCTATGTCTTGTGAAAAAAGTGCATGTATCACAGCTGCTATAGCCATACATTCTCCCTACTCTGTGCATCCTATTATCTTACAAAAAGCTGTCAATGTAGCCAAAGAACATAAACTTCCTCTTTGTGCACATTTTTTAGAATCTAAAGCAGAACGTGAATGGTTGGAGCATGGGAAAGGAGCATTCAAAAGCTTCTTCAAAAGCTTTTTTAATACCGAGATACCAGTGACCAATATAAAAGAGTTTATGCATGCTTTTGATAGCTATCCTACACATTTTACACACTGTGTACAAGCCACAGAAAAAGAGTTAAACTATTTATCTGATAAAGGACATTCTATTGCACATTGTCCACGCTCTAACCGTTATCTAGGTGTAGGAAGATTACCTATAGAAATCATCAAAGATTTAAAGATGAAATATAGTATTGCCACCGATGGATTAAGCTCCAATGATTCATTAAGTATCTTAGATGAATTAAGAGCAGGTCTTATGCTACATCATCAAGCCCCCATGGAACTATTGGCTCAAAAGTTCATACGCAGTATTACCTCTGATGCTGCTGATATCTTGGGTCTAGCATGTGGTCGTATAGAAGTAGGCAAGCTAGCAGACTTTGCAGTAGTCACATTGGCTGAGAAACCCAAAAGAGAAGAAGAAATAGCCCTTTGGACAATACTCCATACAAAAAAAGTTTCTTCTATCTTTATCAATGGAGAAGAGATTAAATAGTCTACACACACGGTACACATACAAAGGGTACAATAGCCTAAAAAAGGATTATAATGTTACAAAATTATTTTTATTTTGGTGAAAAAGTTGAAGGCTATGATATCCCTGTGCTTAATGAACGTGAAGCACGTGCAGGGGCAGGTATTTTACTTTTACCTGCCATAAGCTCTTTTTTGATTTCATTGTTGACACATGAATTTATATTTACAAAGATATTTATTACTGTTTTTCTAATAGATTTTTTCATACGTATTTTTATCAATCCAAAATATGCACCAAGCTTAATACTTGGTCGTATTGCTGTGCAGAATCAATCACCAGAATATGTAGGGGCTACCCAAAAAAGGTTTGCGTGGAGTATAGGTCTTGTACTCTCTATTATCATGTTCTTGATGATTGTTATTTTCGAAATTATGACACCTATAAAAATAGTAATATGCCTTTTATGTATTGCATTACTGTTTAGTGAAACAGCATTTGGCATTTGTTTAGGCTGTATTATTTATCATAAAACACAAAAAAATAAACCTCAATATTGCCCTGGAAATGTATGTACTCTAGCAAAAAAAGAAGCTATACAAAAAATTTCTAAAGTACAAATTTTTATTTTAGTTACTTTCTTTATAGGTCTATTTTTATTGGGTCAAATCATAAGTCAAGAAGCAAAAAAATATACACCATTAGAACATAAATGTAGTGTAGGAAAGTGTGGAAGTAGTATGTAATGTATCGATCAAAAGTCTAAAGACCTTTGATCAGAAAATATATTATTTTTTCATAGTAGCAATATACGCTGCTACAGATTTAATCGCAGCATCATCCATAGAAGCTACTTGCCCTTTCATTAATGCACCCATACCATGTTGATTGAGTGTACCTGCTTTATACCCATTTAATTGTTCAATGGTTTTTTTACTGTCTTGTCCTGTGATAATTGCTGACTTACCTAAAGCAGCTTTTTCTCCATTTGCTCCATGACACGCAACACATTTGGCAAATGTAGCTGCTCCATCGGCCATAAGTAGTGTAGATCCTGCAAGTAGTACGGTAATTACAAATTTTTTCATTTTATTTCCTTATTTTTCATTGTAGTGCCTATCTCTTTCATGAAGAGTCAAATTAATCATATAGCCATTTTACTTAAGACTCTATTAATTATCTCTTCATTCTTCATAGAGATACGAAGAGAATACTATACAATAGTGAAACAATTGTGAGCATAACTACTATTTTAATTTATTAAAAACTTTATATTTATCCCAATATATATCTATCATTTTTTCTAACGCTTCAGGAGATAACGATGTTTTATCTTTCACACCATAGGTATCTTTAAAAAGTTTAGACATCACAGAAATATCTCTAAGAGGATGTTGCAAATAATGGTTAAGTGCTGCTTTTACATTAACTTCTCCACTATATACAAGAAGATACTGCTTAAACATCTCCTGTAAAGAGATAGGTAATCCTTGATGACAAGAAACACAATGGCGTTCAAAATGATCTTCTGCTTGTATTGAACCTATCAATATATAGAATATAAAAAAATACTTTACCATACGATACTCATCTTTGTTCCTTTATGCTTTGTTGAAGTTACTTCCATTTTCATAGCATATTCGTCTATAATCTTTTTTACAATGCTAAGCCCTATACCAAAGCCTCCTTCACTAAGATTAAACCGACTATATCTATCAAAAATAAAAGGTATTTTATCTTGACTTATCCCTATACCCGTATCCCAGATAGTTAATTCTCCTTGATTGAGTTTAAATCCTACGATACCCTCTCTTTGATTGTATTTAATAGCATTAGAAATTAAATTATCAATCACCCGTGTAAATTTACGTCTATCCATAAAAATCATAGCAGGATGTAAATCAAATTGATATGTCAACTTTTTAGATTGTGCCAAAATAAAAAAGTATTCTGCTCTATCTTCAATCACTGCTTTGACATCGATATGCTCATTTTCATTAGGTTTTTCTTGTTCTAATGTAATATATGTCAAATCTTTATAGAGGGTAGAGACTGTCTTGGCTGCGATATTAATACGGTTGAGTTTTGTTTGATTTTTTTTCATCATCATAGAGGTATCCATCATTTCAATATTTGCCAAGATAGCAGACAAAGGCGTATTGAGTTCATGGGTAGTATCTTTGATAAACCGATCTAATAATAAAATAGAGTCTCGCATAGGTTTCAAAAATAGTTTTGCCAAATACAGTCCAAATACCATAAAAAGGAAAAAAGAGAATAATCCATATCCTAAGATATTTTTCCACAAGAGTGTTTTCCACTTTTCTGTATCTTTTATCTCAATAATAATATATTTTGTACCCAAATAATAGGCATCTAAACTTTTAATAAAATGAATATATCCTTGAGTAAAATATATCTCTTTATCAAAATGAATGGTTTTATTTTCAAGAAGAGAAAAAATTTCTTGCCCTTCTATATCATAAATAGCTGATTTAAATCTAGGATCACGAGGATAATCTCTACGTTCATCAAAGTACTGATGTAATACTTTGAGTTTTTTTGCCTGTGTATTCGCGTATTGATATAGTACCACCCTTTGATGAGAAAGCATAAGCTTTTCTTGGGTTTGATAATAATAAGCAGCAACAGTGATAATAATCAAAAATATCATGCTGATATAGAGTGTTAAAAATCTATATAAAGATTGTTTTTCACTTCCCAGCAATAAATTTGTAGCCTTGTTTTTTAATGCTAACAATGGTTTCCTTACCTACGAGTTTACGTAAATTTTTGATATAGGTACGTAGTGCTGTATCACTAGACTCTTCATCAAAGTCCCACAAATGTTTATAAATACGTTCATGGGTAATGACATCCCCTTCATTTTGGATAAAAAGTTTTAAAAGTCTAGACTCTTTTTGTCCTAAAGAAATCACATTTTCATCGACAATTAATTCATTGTTTTGTATATCATAAAAAATAGTCTTCGCGATAGTAATATACTCTTTTGCCTCATGGAAAAAACCTCGACGCAATAACGTTTCTACACGAATTTTTAACTCTTTAAGTGAAAATGGTTTACGAATATAATCATCACATCCACTATGAAATCCTCGTTCTAAATCAGTAACAGAATCCAAAGAAGTAATAAAAATAGCAGGAGCAACAACATCTCCATCTCTTGCTTCTTTTAAAAGATCAAATCCATTCATACTTGGTGTATTTACATCAAGTAACAATAAATCATATTTGCTCTCATACAATTTTTCCTGAGCTTCATATCCATCATAAGTACTTATCACGGTATATCCTAACTCTTCAAGAAATTCACTTATCGTCTCATTGAGGTTGGCATCATCTTCTAATAATAGTATTTTACTCATTAACTATTTTGCCTTACCCAGTTTTGTAAGCGACTTGTGCTTAACGCACCACTTACACGATCTACTTCTTTGGCATTTTTGAAGATAATAAGTGTGGGAATACTCTCAATACTATACTGCGCACCTAATGTTTGCTCCTCTTGGGTATTGACCTTTATATACTGAGCTTGAAGAGACATAGCCATAGATGCTTCCTCAAAAGAGGGTGCCATTTGTAGACAAGGGCCACACCATGGTGCCCAAAAATCAACAACCACAGGTAAGTCTGAATTGGCTATAAATATACCAAGTTTATCTGCATCTACGTTCATCGGTTTCATATTAAGTAATGTATTTTTACATTGACCACAATTGGCTTTTGTATACGACTCTTTTTTAGGAATACGATTGACTTTAAGACAATGTGGACATACAATATTTATATTCATTTAAAAACTCCCATATTTAAATTTTTGTATCAAAGTTATTATAGACAAAAACTAATTAATTATTGTTGCTTGTGCATAAAGTTTTGTTTACATCTAGTTTACGCTAAAATACTCTTTATCTTAAACATAGAGAGTATTATGCGATTAAAATCTATCTTTACCAACAGTTTTGGAATACTACTATCTCGTATTTTTGGTTTTTTACGTGATGTGGTCATGGCATCTGCATTGGGAGCGAGTTACTGGAGTGACATCTTTTTTCTTGCCAATCGATTGCCTAATGTATTTAGAAATATTTTTGCAGAAGGTGCTTTTACACAAGCCTTTATGCCCTCTTTTGTAGCATCTTCCAATAAAGGTGTCTTTTCTACTGCAATCTTTTTACGTTTTTCTTTGTTTATTATCTTTGGTTCTTTACTCGTAAGTGTTGCACCAGAGTACCTTACACAGATACAAGCCATGGGATGGAGTGCATCACGTATAGCCGATACTGCACCACTTACAGCTATTAATTTTTGGTATATGTATCTTATTTTTATTGTTACTTTTATTGCCACACTGTTACAATACAAAGAGCATTTTATTACCACAGCACTCTCTACTGTACTTCTCAATATTTCTATGATAGTAGCCCTTTTGATTTTTATGAAAGATGACCCAAAAACGATTGCCTATGCCTTAAGTATCTCTGTACTCATAGGTGGTGTATTGCAAGTATTCGTCCATGTTATAGCACTCTACAAACTAAAACTATCACGCCTTCTTGTAGGTGGATGGAAATATAGAAAAACCAAAGAGATAAACCAAGAAAAAAAGAAGTTTACTTCACTTTTTATTCCTGCTGTATGGGGTGGATCTAGTATGCAAATCAATAGTTTTGTAGGTACAATTATCGCTTCATTTTTGGTCACGGGTTCGGTCTCTTATCTTGCGTATGCACAACGTATCTTTCAACTCCCTCTTGCTCTTTTTGCTATTGCTACGGCTACGGCACTCTTTCCTAGTATTTCAAAAGCACTCAAAAACAATAACGAAACCTTAGCCTATGCCAACCTCTCCAAAGGATTTTGGCTCCTTAGTTTTGCCTTAGGTTTTGCAACGATAGGAGGGGTACTTCTGTGTGAACCCATTATTTGGGTTTTGTATGAACGAGGTATTTTTGATAGCCATAAAACCATGCAAACCGCAGAGGTACTGAGTATGTTTATGCTAGGATTATTGCCTTTAGGACTTTCTAAACTTTTTTCTCTTTATTTATATGCCACCTACCGTCATGGTAAAGCTGCGATGATAGCCACTATCTCTGTGGTGGTCAATATCCTTTCTTCACTTGCACTCATGGATGCTATGGGAGCAGCAGGATTAGCATTAGCAGGAAGTATCGGGGGTTGGGTACTTTTTATTTTTACCGTCAAAGAGGTAGGATTTGATAAATTTTTATACATTGTAAAATCGAAAAATACACTTTATTTTCTGCTTTGTATGCTTATTTTTTCTATTTTTATATACTTTATAAATATTTGGTTGATGGGGCTTATCAGATAAATTTGCTATAATCTCATCATTATAATTTAAGGATACTATACCATGCATATCTATGACAGCGTTAAAAAAGCCAAACTCCCTTTTGAGCCTATACATCCTCAAAAAGCTTCCATTTATATTTGTGGGCCTACGGTGTATGATGATGCACACTTAGGGCATGCTAGAAGTTCACTTGCATTTGACTTACTTTCTCGTACACTTAAAGTATTGGGCTATGAGGTTACTATGGGTAAAAACTTTACGGATATTGATGATAAAATCATCAAAAAAGTAGAAGCTACAGGACAAAGCATGGAAGAGATAACCAGCTTTTATATACAACGCTACGTAGAAGAGATGGAAGCTATAGGTGTAGCCCGTGCAGAGATAGAGCCTAAAGCCACAGAATCATTAGAAGCGATTGAGTCTATGATACAAAAACTCATAGACAAAGATACTGCATATGTCATCTCTACTGGAGATGTTTATTTTGATACTTCCAAAGATAATCACTATGGAAATATCTCTGGACGCGTAGCCGACGATGAAAACACACAAAGCCGTGTAGAACATACCAATGAAAAACGCAATCCAAAAGATTTTGCCCTATGGAAAGCTTGTAAAGGTAAAGATGATATCTGTTTTGATACAGCATTCTCACGTGGTCGTCCAGGATGGCATATAGAGTGTTCTGCTATGATAGAAAAACACTTTGTAGGCAATGATGAATATAGTATAGATATCCATGGAGGTGGTGCTGATTTACTCTTTCCTCATCATGAAAATGAAGCAGCACAATCACGTTGTAGTACAGGGCATGAACTGGCTAAATACTGGATGCACAATGGTTTCGTACAGATAGATGGAGAAAAAATGTCTAAGTCTTTGGGCAATAGTTTTTTCCTTAAAGATGCACTAGAGATTTATGATGGAGAAGTACTTCGTTACTATCTCAACTCTGTACACTATAGAAATGACTTCAACTTCTCAGAGGAAGAACTGGCTATTTCTAAAAAAAGACTAGACAAACTCTACCGTCTAAAAAAACGTGTAACCCCTTCTAAAGCTTCGATGCCAAATAAAAAGTTTAAAGAAGCCTTGGTAGGGGCAATGGCAGATGATCTCAATATTTCGATTGCTTTGTCAATGATAGATGAACTCATTGCCAATACCAATGATGCACTAGACACAAATCCCAAAGACAAAGGGCTAAAAAAAGAAACACTAGCCAATATAGCGTTGATAGATACCCTTCTTGGATTTGGATCTAAAGAACCATTTTCTTATTTTCAAATAGGGGTAGATGCTTCACTTAAAGCACAGATAGAAACACTCATAGCCCAACGTCAAGAAGCCAAAAACAATAAAGATTTTGCAAGTTCTGATGCCCTACGTGATACACTGACAACACTTGGCATATCTATTATGGATATGCCAGAAGGTACTGTCTGGGAAAAAGCATAAAATGAAATCCCTTTTTAAGCACTATCTTCCTTATCTTGCAGGATATAAACGTCAGTTTATTTTTGCCATACTAGGGATGGTAGCTGTAGCTATAGGTACCATGGGAACAGCCAAAATCATACAACCTTTATTGGATGAAGTCTTTGTAGCCAAAAATTCAGATGCATTAATTACCGTACCTCTATTATTAATCCTTGTTTTTTCCATGAAAGGGATTGGACAATATATTCAAACCTACTATATGTCCTATATAGGGCTTGATGTGGTTAAAAAACTACGCAACAATCTAGTAAAACATCTAACCTACCAAGATATCTCTTTTTTTCATACCATGCATTCAGGAGAGATACTTTCACGTATTACCAATGATATTGCACGCATCCAAAATGTTGTTACTACCATGATACCGTACTTAATACGTGAAACACTCACAGTCATAGCACTCGTAGGGTATGTTATCTATCAAAGCCCAAAATTGGCATTTTATTTTCTTATTATCATGCCTATTGCACTTTATCCATTAAGTCTTTTGGCAAAAAAAATGAAAAAATACTCAAAACTTTCACAAGAGAGTACCTCTAGTATGACTGCACGTCTAGGCGAAATATTTTCCAATATTGAAGTCATAAAAGCAAACTCTTCTCAAATTTTAGAATCCAATAAATTTGAAAAAGAAAATGAATCTGTCTTTACCTATCTTCTTAAACAAGTCAAAATAAATGCCATGACCTCCCCTGTCATGGAAATACTAGGCTCAATTGCCATTGGATTGGTCATTTATATAGGATCAAAAGAGATTATTGAGGGACGTATGAGTAGTGGAGAATTCGTCTCTTTTGCTGCTGCTTTGTTTATGCTTTATACTCCTATAAAGCGTATTTCAAAGCTTTATAACCAAGCCCAAGATGCCGTAGTTGCGAATAGTAGAATGTTTGAATTATTGGATTTACAACCCAAAATCATCTCTGGAGAGAAAGCATTAACACAAGATATATCTAGTATCTCTTTTGATAGCGTATCTTTAAAATATCATGAAAAAATGGTACTACAAGATATTACACTAGAGGCAAAGCGGGGACAATCTATTGCACTTGTAGGTGATAGTGGTGCGGGTAAAAGTTCATTGGTAAACCTGCTTATTCGTTTTTATGATCCCTCTTTAGGAAATATTCATATCAATGAAGAAGATACTAAATCTTTTACACTTAGCTCTTTGCATCAAAAAATAGCCTATGTCACACAACGGATTTATATCTTTAATGATACCATCGCAGCCAATGTAGCCTATGGAGATACCATAGATGAATCTAGAGTTATTCAAGCACTAGAAAAATCTTATGCTATGGAATTTATAGAAAAATTAGATAAAGGTATCTATACCATGCTCTCAGAAAGTGGAGACAATCTCTCTGGGGGACAACGACAACGTATTGCACTTGCACGTGCACTCTACAAAAATCCAGATGTACTGATCTTGGATGAAGCCACTTCTGCTTTAGATAATAAAAGCGAAGCACTCATTCAACAGGCATTAGAAAAATTAAAACCGCATATGATTACCTTTACTGTTGCACATAGACTAAGCACTATTCAAAGTGCAGATAGCATATTGGTATTGCAATCTGGTAGAATCATCTCTAGAGGTACACATTCTTCTTTGCTTTTAAGCTGTCCTGTTTATCAAAATTTATCTAAAATGCAAATTTAGAAATATGTTTCTCATGGGTACATCTAAGAGAAAAAAAGATATCATACAAACCAATAAAAGCAATGGAGAAATTATATGAAAAGAGTTACACTTCTCTTTCTACTTACATGTAGCCTACTATTTTCAGAGAAATTAGAGGAGTACCCTTTTTTAGGTGTGACTATCTCGACACAAACAACTGATATTGCAAATGTAGCAGATTTAGATTCAGAAACAGAAACAGCAGTGGGTATCCGCTATGGTAGACAAACAATGGACTGGCGTACAATGTTCAACTTTGAGTTTGTCAGTGATGTCTATAGAAGTTTTTCTGTAGAGATTGATAAAATTTTATTAGATGATCTTTTTGGTTACCCTGAAGTACGTCCATATGCAGGTTTAACAGCAGGATATGTTACTTATCTTGCAGGTGAAGAAGATGCGAGTACTTATTATTATGGTGCAAACCTTGGACTTATCATCTATGCTACAGATACTATCGATGCAGATATCTCTTATCACTATTATAATATCATGGATTTTGATGAAGTTACTAGTATTCAAGGTGCTTCTTTAGCCCTCCACTACTTTTATTAGAATTTAGCTATAATTTCGGCATAAGAACACCGATAAAGCAAGGCTCTATAGTCTTATGCTAACGCTGTGTCAACTTCATACGTTGGCTCTTGCGACGGTTGCTCTTAATTTACAACCCGTTGGAGATTATAGTGTCCTTTTTTACATACCAAACACTCAAAAAATTACTTTTTAAACTTGACCCAGAGACTGCCCATACACTCGCAGGATTTGGATTACGCACTGTTGCACATTGCCCACCACTTAAACGCCTTATTACAAACCAATATTTTGTTACACATCCAAGTATAGAACAGACTCTTTTGGGTCGTCGTTTTCAAAACCCTGTAGGTTTGGGAGCAGGTTTTGACAAGAATGGTCAATACATTACTGCTATGCCTACTTTAGGATTAGGCTTTACCGAGATAGGTACAGTCACCCCTAAAGCACAAGATGGTAATCCAAAACCAAGGCTCTTTAGACTTGTAGAAGATCAATCTATACAAAATGCAATGGGCTTCAATAACAAAGGTAGCTATTATATGCTACAGCGTCTTAAAAAAATACAATTTTTTGACTATCCTATGGGTGTAAATATTGGTAAAAACAAACTTACCTCTGAAAGTGAAGCATTACATGACTATGAACTACTCTTTAAAGCCTTTAAGTCCTATGGTGATTACATTGTCATTAATATCTCTTCACCCAACACACCAGGGCTAAGAGACTTACAAAATGAAGCATTTATTACTGCAATCTTTGAAATGGCAAAAAAGATAACCAACCAACCTATCTTACTCAAAATCGCACCCGATATGGATGCACAAGATGCTATAGATTTATGTCAATCTGCTATTGATGCAGGAGCCGCAGGTATTATTGCTACCAATACTACGATTGACTATAGCTTAACAGATAGCCCACACAAACAAAACTTTGGGGGTATCAGTGGTGCGTTACTTACAGAAAAATCTTACCAACTCTTTAGAGCTATTGGAAAAATATTTCATGATAAGACACTGCTTATCTCTGTAGGAGGTATAGATTCGGCAGAAGAAGCTTACAGACGTATCAAAGCAGGAGCTTCTTTGGTGCAAGTCTACTCTATGTTAGTCTATAAAGGTCCTCTTTTGGTCAAAGAAATCAATGAAGGGCTTATTGCTCTATTAAAGAAAGATGGCTATAGTCACATCAGTGAAGCCATTGGTGCAGATTGGAAATAATATTCAAAACTATGGTCGATTCTATCGACCCTACAAGGAACAATATTGAAAAATATCCTCATTTCAGGACTACTATTAACGGGAGTACTCATGGCTAATTCATTGCCAAAACATTTTACAAAAACATTAGACAATGGTCTACAAGTCGTAGCCATTCCTATGCACAACGACTCAGGTGTGATTACCACAGATATCTACTACAAAGTAGGTAGCCGTAATGAGGTCATGGGTAAAAGTGGTATGGCACATATGTTAGAACACCTTAGCTTCAAGTCTACAGATAAACTCAAAGAGGGTGAATTTGATACCATTGTCAAAAGCCGTGGTGGTGTCAACAATGCTGCAACGGGGTTTGATAAAACCCATTACTACATCAAAACTGCCAGTAAAAACATGGGATTAACCTTTGATTTGTTTGCAGAACTCATGCACAATCTTAAACTCACCGATGAAGAATTTCAAAAAGAGCGTGACGTAGTAGCCGAAGAGCGTCGCCTAAGAACCGATAACAATCCTATGGGATATCTCTATTTTAGAGTCTTTAACACACACTTTACCTACCATCCATACCACTGGCTTCCTATAGGATTTATGGAAGATATACAATCATGGAAAATAGAAGATATTAGAGCATTTTACAAACGCTATTACCAACCCAACAATGCCATACTCATCGTAGCTGGGGATATAGATGAAAAAAATGTATTTAAAGATGCAGAGAAATACTTTGGTACACTCAAAAATGAACATGAGATACCTAAAGTCATAGCCGTAGAACCTAAAGTAGATGGAGCAAAACGTGCCATACTCCATAAAGAGAGTAACCGTGTAGATACTTTAGCAATCACCTACTCTATCCCCAACTATGAGCATGAAGACCAAGTAGCACTCTCTGCTATTAGCCATATATTAAGCTCGGGTAAAAGCTCATGGTTTGAAAAAACCATTGTCAATGAAAAACAACTTGCCAATCAAGTCTATGGGTACAACATGGAACTCACCGATCCTGGTGTATTTCTTATTATGGCAATGTGTTCTCCTGATGCGAAGCTAGAAGATTTGGAAAAAGAGATACTCATACAGCTAGAAAAACTCAAAAATGCTGCCGTAACACAAGCAGAGTTAGATAAAGTCAAAATCAATACCAAAGCAGAATTTATCTACTCTTTAGAGAGTTCATCTTCTGTAGCGGGACTCTATGGAGACTACTATGTCAAAGGAAATATTGATCCTTTACTTGAATATGAAGAGAAATTAGATAAAATTACACTCAAAGATATTGAGCGTGTCGCTAAAAAGTATTTTGATCACAATTTTTCAACCACAGTGATATTGAAAAAACAAGAGGAAAAAAAATAAATGAGCAATTATATTACAGGTGCAAGTACTGCACTCATAACCCCATTTAAAAATGGTACACTTGATGAAGCAACTTTTGCAACACTCATCCAAAGACAGATAGACAATGGTATAGATGCTGTATGTCCAGTAGGAACTACAGGAGAATCTGCAACACTGAGTCATGATGAACACAAAAGATGTATAGAAATAGCCGTAGAAGTATGTAAAGGTAGCAATACCAAAGTACTCGCAGGAGCAGGAAGCAATGCAACCCATGAAGCTATAGATATCGCTAAACATGCCCAAGCCGCTGGAGTAGATGCCCTCTTCTCTGTAAGCCCATACTATAATAAGCCTAGCCAAGAAGGACTCTATCAGCACTATAAAGCCATAGCATCTGCTGTCGAAGTACCTTTTATGCTTTACAATGTACCTGGACGTACAGGTGTAGATATCTTACCAGATACCGTCAAAAGACTTTTTAATGATGTAGAAAATATCATGGGGATCAAAGAGGCTACAGGTTCTATAGAAAGAACCGTAGAACTTCTGGCTAAAGTCCCTGATTTATATGTATTCTCAGGTGATGATGCGATTGATTTTCCTATACTTGCTAGTGGAGGAAAAGGAATCACTTCAGTGACTTCTAACCTCCTACCAGATATGAAAGCAGAACTTGCTCACGCAGCACTCAAAGGTGACTTCAAACGTTCAAAAGAGATTAACGATGAACTCTTTGAAATCAACAAAGTACTTTTCTGTGAAAGTAACCCTATACCTATCAAAGCTGCCATGTATATTGCAGGGCTTATAGATACATTAGAATATAGATTACCTCTTGTTGCACCAAGCAATGAAAATATGAAAAAAATAGAAACCGTTATGAAAAAATATAAAATAGTAGGAGCGTAATATGTCAAATATGAAAGGCAAAACACTTGTTATCACAGGTGCAACCAAAGGTATTGGTAAAGCAGTAGCAGAGAAGTTTGCACAAAATGGTGTAAATATTGCATTTACCTATAATTCTAATGAAGAAGTAGCCAATGAAATTGCTACAGATTTAGAAACAAAGTATGGTATTAAAGCCAAAGCATACCCTCTTAATATTTTAGAACTTGATGGATTTAAACCACTTTTTCTAGCTATTGACGAAGACTTTGATAGAGTAGACTTCTTTGTATCTAATGCTATGATTTATGGTCGTCCAGTAGTGGGTGGTTATGGTAAATTTATGAAACTTCGCCCTGCTAAAGGTCTTCAAAACATCTATACTGCAACCGTAGGTGCGTTTGTACGTGGTTCACAAGAAGCAGCTGTACGTATGGAAAAAGTAGGTGGTGGTGCTATTGTAACACTAAGCTCTACTGGAAACCTTATCTATATTGATAACTATGCAGGACACGGTACCAACAAAGCAGCAGTAGAAGCAATGAGCCGTTACGCAGCAGTAGAACTAGGAGATATGGGTATTCGTGTCAATGCAGTATCTGGTGGACCTATCGATACAGATGCACTCAAAGCATTTACAAACTATGAAGAGGTAAAAGCAGAGACTATTAAACGTTCAGCAGTCAATAGAATGGGAAGTCCAGAAGATTTGGCTGGTTCTGTATACTTCTTGTGTACACCAGAAGCATCATGGATTACAGGTCAAACACTTGTAGTAGATGGTGGAACAACCTTTCGTTAGACTATCAGAAGATTACACTCACGTGTAATCTCCTACCTTTAAAATACAATAACATCTTCTTGAAACTCAAGAGCGATGCTCCCTTTGCTTTTTCTAGCAATGGTATCTCTATATACCCATGCCTTTTTGATCTCTTCTTGTTCCTCTTCTTTTAGTTGTGCTGTATCATAGAGTTTTGCATCTTCTCTTTGTCTTTGTGCTTCGTAGAGTATCAAAGCAGTAGCCACAGAAACATTGAGACTTTGTATCATCCCTTGCATAGGAATCACAATTACATCCGTAGCCTCTGCAATCATTTCTGCACTCACACCCTCTCTTTCATTTCCCATAACGATAAGTGTAGGCTTAGTATAATCTACCTCTCTAAAGTTTACCGCACGTGATTCTAAATGTGTTACAACGATTTGAAACCCTTCAGATTTTTTCTCTTGTAGGAACTTGACTTTGTCTTCTTCTTTTACACGATGACGACGTGTCCAACGATGCGCACCTTGGGTGATGGTTTTATGTATACGTAGTGTTTCATCCGCAGGTGTAGAATAATAGATATCAAGTACCCCTACCCCATCACTTGTACGTATGATGGTAGAGAGGTTTTGAGAGTTATGTACACTATCAAGCATAACTTGAAGTGTAGGTTGTTTTTGTAGTAAAGTAGCTTCTATACGTGCTACTCTTTGTTCTGTACTCACTTAGATGCCATCGACTCTAAGCAAAGTAGTCTTACCTACCATAAGATCAATCGTCATCATTACACGTTTCCATACAGATTCTTGTCTATACTCTAAGTTGTGTTTTTTACATATCTCTTTGACAATAGGTTGCATCTTTTGATAATAGCTTAATGGCATATTGGGAAAAAGATGATGCTCTATTTGATAGTTTAAAAATCCTTGCAAGAAGTCTACAAAATCTGTTCCTGTATGATAATTGACAGACCCCATAATCTGACGTAGATAAAACTCACCCGTACTCTTAGAAGGTGCATCAAACATATAGATATCTTCTGCCGAGTGATTAGGCACAATAACCAAAAATGAATGCATATTCGCAAATGCTTCTGCAATCACAATAATAATCAATGCATTAATCACCGCTTGTGTACCAAATGGCAAGAAAAGCAAAGGAAAAATGACGAACTTAATTATCCCATAAGGAAGATAATACTCCATCCACAACTCTAAACCATTCTTGGTACGTGGATCTAACTCATAATCTGTAATAGCACGTTTGTCTTGTTCTTTTAGTCTTTTATTTTCTAAA
>Ga0256826_1000557_pt1 | contig 22759 bp, 21 predicted proteins | sample CV79metaG_FD_185975 | JGI IMG/M metagenome (GOLD analysis project Ga0256826, IMG submission 185975) | Hydrothermal vent microbial communities from East Pacific Rise, Pacific Ocean - CV79 | ecosystem: Environmental > Aquatic > Marine > Hydrothermal vents | place: Pacific Ocean: East Pacific Rise...
AACTAAAAGCAGATAAAAAATCAATCGATATTAGCGAAGTTGAATCTAAAGAGAAAATCTTTAAACGTTTTGCATCTGCGGCTATGAGTCTTGGATCAATCTCTCCTGAAGCACACGAAACTATTGCAATTGCTATGAATCGAATTGGTGCACAGTCAAACTCTGGTGAGGGTGGAGAAGATAAGTCAAGATTTGGAACTGAAAGAGTCTCTAAAATCAAGCAAGTTGCATCAGGTCGTTTTGGTGTAACTCCAGCTTATTTACGTTCTGCCCAAGAGATTCAGATTAAAGTTGCTCAGGGTGCTAAACCGGGTGAGGGTGGACAACTACCAGGACATAAAGTTACTCCTTTAATTGGAAAACTTCGTCATACAGTTCCCGGTGTTACACTTATTTCACCTCCTCCACATCACGATATCTACTCTATTGAGGATTTAGCACAGCTAATCTTTGATATGAAACAGGTTAACCCTAAGGCTCGTGTAGCTGTTAAACTTGTTTCTACTATTGGTGTTGGTACTATTGCTGCGGGTGTTGCTAAAGCATATGCAGATAAAATCATTATCTCTGGTGGTGATGGTGGTACTGGTGCTGCTCCTCTAACTTCTATCAAGTTTGCAGGTAATCCATGGGAAATTGGTCTTTCTGAAGCACATAATGCGCTTAAAGCAAATAATCTTCGTGGTCTTGTTGAACTTCAAACAGATGGTGGACTTAAGTCTGGTTTAGATGTTGTAAAAGCTGCACTTTTAGGTGCTGAGTCTTTCGCATTTGGTACTGGTGTTCTTACAATTGTTGGTTGTAAAATGCTTCGTATTTGTCATGTAAATAAATGTTCTGTTGGTATAGCAACGCAAAATGAGAAACTTCGTGAAGAGTTCTTTAAAGGTCATGTTGATCAAGTTATCAACTACTTTACTCTTTTAGCTGAAGATGTTCGTTCAATTATGGCAGAGTTAGGTTATAAGACCATGGAAGAGATGATTGGTCAAGTATCAGTACTTAAAGTTAAAGATGATGAGTTCGCTCAAAAATTTAACTTCTCTTCTATTTTACATGAAGAAGAGGGTGTAAATACTCACCAGCAACCATTTAATCATCCATTTGATGATAATAGTTTTGAAAAAGATGTACTTAAAGAAGCAATGATTGCTATTAAACATCCTGAGCATCCTATTCGAATTACTAGAGAGATTCAAAATGTTCATAGAAGTTTTGGTGCTTTAGTTTCTGGGGAAATAGCTCAATATTATGGTGATACTGGACTTAAGGCAGATACCATTAAAATTAATCTCTCTGGTGTAGCTGGACAAGCTCTTGGTGCATTTTTGATTCCAGGTGTTTCTATATACCTAGAGGGTGTTGCAAATGATTACCTTGGTAAAGGTATGCATGGTGGTAAAATCATTATCACTTCTAAAAATGAGGGTGAAGAGTTCGCAGCTGGTGGTAACACTTGTCTTTATGGTGCTACTGGTGGAAAACTTTATATCTCTGGTTCTGTAGGTGAGCGTTTTGCTGTTCGTAACTCTGGTGCTGTTGCAATCGTTGAGGGTTCAGGAGATAATGCTTGTGAGTATATGACTGGTGGTATTGTTGCAATTTTAGGTCGAACAGGTATTAACTTTGGTGCAGGTATGACAGGTGGTGTTGCCTTTGTTTATGATGAAGATCACTCATTTGTTGAGAATGTAAACCGTGAGTTAGTTGAAGCAATTAGAATTGACACTGATGAAGGTGCTGATGCACGTCACTTACTTAAACGTCTACTCAAAGATTATCTTGTAGAGACTGAGAGTAAAAAAGCAAAAGAGTTACTAGATAACTTTAGAGTAGAGGTTAGAAATTTCTGGCTGATTCGTCCTAAAAACTTAACAAAACTACCTCTTAACCTAGAGAATGGAGACTAATTATGAAAGAATATTTAACAACTGAAAGAATAGACCCTGAAAAAAGATTAGTCGTAGAACGTACGAAAGATTTTGGTGAGATATATGAAGTGTTTGATCGTGATGATGCAGCTAGTCAGAGTGAGCGATGTATTCAGTGTGGAGATCCATTTTGTCTAAATAAATGTCCTCTTCATAACTACATTCCACAGTGGTTAAAATCAATAGCTGAAAAAGATTTAGAGTTTGCATTTAAACTCTCTAACGAGCCTTCACCATTTCCAGAGGTTATGGGTAGGGTTTGTCCTCATGATAAGCTATGTGAAGGTGATTGTACTCTTAATGATGGTCATGGTGCTATTACTATTGGTTCTGTTGAAACACATATTACAGAGGCTGGATTTAAAGCAGGTTTTAAACCAGAATTTCCAGGAATCACAACTGGTAAAAAAGTTGCAGTTATAGGTAGTGGACCAGCTGGTCTTTCTGTTGCAACATATTTACTTCGTTCAGGTATTGCAGTTACTATGTATGAAAAAGCTGATAAAGCTGGTGGACTTTTAACATATGGTATTCCTAACTTTAAACTTGATAAAAAAATAGTTGAGAGACGTGTTTCTCTTTTACTTGAAGCAGGATTAGAGTTAGTACTTAACTGTGAAGTTGGTAAAGACTTAACTTTTGAAGAGATAGCAAATACACACGATGCGATGTTTGTTGGTGTTGGTGCAACAAAAGCAAAAAGAGCAGGACTTACTGGAGAAAGAGCATCAAATGTTTATGATGCGATGGATTATTTAACTGCGATTCAAAAGAAAAATTTTAAAACATCTTATGATAAAAAGTTTGACTTTAAAGATTTAAATGTAGTTGTAATTGGTGGTGGTGATACTGCTATGGATTGTCTTAGAACTGCAAAACGTGAGGGTGCAAAGTCTGTTACTTGTCTTTACCGTCGTGATGAGTTAAATATGCCAGGATCTAAAAAAGAGTATAAAAATGCTATGGAAGAGGGTGTTGACTTTACTTTCCTTGCTTCTCCAAAAGAGATTATTCTTGATGAGTCTGGTACTGCCATAGCTGTGGAGTATGTTAAAACTACTCTTGGGGCTCGTGGTGAAGATGGTCGTCAACGTATGGAAGAGGTAAAAGGCTCTGAAACACGTGTAAATGCAGATGTTGTTATAATGTCACTAGGGTTTGATCCTGTTGTTCCTTCTTTCTTAGCAGAGAATGGCATCGAGACTAACTCTTGGGGTGGGATTATTATTAACGAAGAGACTCATGAAACATCTACTTCTGGTATTTATGCTGGTGGTGACTGTTTTAGAGGTGCTGATTTAGTTGTTACGGCTGCATTTGATGGTCGTGAAGCTGCAAGAAGTATTACTAAATCTCTTTTAAAGTAAACCATTAAAAACCTACTCAATCTCTCTTTGAGTAGGCTATCTTCTTAAAAAAAACTCATTAAATTCTTTAAAATTAGTATAAATTCGCTATAATGCATACTATTTATATAATTTAAGGATTTTACTTGAACCTACTTGACCTATTTCATAAAACTTTTGATAACAAATCTGCTGTAAAAGCTGAAGCATCTTCTCACTGGATAAAATGTAAATCTTGTCACTCAACTATGTACTATAAAGAAGTTGAAAATCAAAATTATGTATGTCCAAAATGTGGATATCATATTCGTATAGGTGTGAAAGAACGTATTGCTCTTTTAGCTGATGAAGGTACATTTGTAGAGCATGATGCATCTTTAGAACCAGTAGATCCATTGCAATTTGTAGATAAGAAACCTTATAAAAAAAGAATAGAAGAGGGTTTTGCTAAAACTGGTAGAAAATCATCAGTTGTTGCTGGAAGCTGTAAAATGAATGGTGTTTCTGCTCAAGTAGTGATTTTTGATTTCGCATTTATGGGTGGATCACTTGGTTCAGTTGAAGGTGAGAAAATTGTTCGTGCAGTAAGTCGTGCTATAGAACATAGAGAAGGTTTAGTAATCCTTTCTGCTTCTGGTGGAGCAAGAATGCAAGAGTCAACTTTTTCACTTTTGCAGATGAGTAAAACTTCTGCAGCACTTGCAAAACTAGCTAACAATAATCTTCCATATATATCTGTTTTAACTGATCCAACTATGGGTGGAGTTTCAGCATCTTTTGCAACACTTGGGGATATTATTATTGCTGAACCAGGGGCTCTTATTGGCTTCGCAGGGCAACGTGTAATTGAGCAGACTATTGGTTCAGCTCTTCCTGATGGTTTTCAACGTGCTGAATTTTTACTAGAAAAAGGTTCAGTAGATATGATTGTAAATAGAAATGATCTTAAAAAAACTCTTGCAGATCTTTTCACTCTTTTAAAAGTATAATATGAAACTTTATGCACTTTGTGATCAAGATATGCTTGATGCAAGAGGTGTCTCTTTAGAAGAATTTATCTCTATTGCAAACTCTCATGGTGCAGAAATTATTCAATATAGAAATAAAAATGCAGATATAGCATTTATAAAAAAGCAGCTTATCTTGATACGTCAAATGTATGATGGATTTCTAATAGTAAATGATGCTTATGAACTTATAGAGTTTTGTGATGGTGTTCATGTTGGGCAAGAAGACTTGAGGTTAATTGATGAAGATATTTTTAAAGCTGTTAAAATTTTAAGAACTGTTATAAGTAGTGATAAAATTTTAGGAATTTCTACTCATAATGAAGAAGAAGTATTTCAAGCAAATCAGATGGATTTAAACTATATTGGATTAGGTGCTTATAAAAATACTACTACAAAAGAAGGTATAGATACTGTTTTAGGTGATAAACTAGATAGTATTGCAAAACAATCAACACATCTTGTTGCAGCAATAGGTGGAGTAAACTTAAATGACACTTTTTCTAATGTTACATATAATGTGATTGGAAGCGGGCTTTTAAAGTGAATATTGAGCTCATAAGTATTGCAAAAAAAGAAAAAACTATTTATGATCCACTCTATAAAGAGTTGACAAAGATGATTAGTCGTTTTGCAAAAGTGACAGATACAGAGATTTTTACTAAGGATGTAACAAAAGCACACACCATCTCACCTGAAGCTTCTCAAAAGGCTTATACAAAGGTTTTAGAACCTTATGTTGGTAAAGATTATTGTATAACTTTACATCCTGATGGAAAATTAATCGATAGTTTTGAATTTAGTAAGCTTTTAAATGATAAAATGTCTATTAAATTTTTTATAGGTGGAGCTTATGGCTTTGATGATGAGTTTATAAAAAAAAGTAATGCTGTCATCAGTTTAGGCAAAATAACTATGAGTCATAAAATTGCAAAGGCAGTTTTGTTAGAGCAGATATATAGAGGTTTTTCTATATTAAGTAACCATCCATATCATAAATAAAGGGAAAGATAAGTGCAAACAAGTGAGTTAAATTATTTCAAAGAGATTCTTGAAAGTCGTAAAGATCAGATAAATAAAAATATAGATGGTGTAAATAGTGAATTGAGTCAACTCAACTCTTTGGAGTTAAACGATGAAGGTGATCATGCATCAGTAAATAACAACTCAATGGTTGAGAGTGCAATTGTTCTACAGCAGAGTCAAGAGTTATCTGAAATAGAGATAGGCTTAGGTAAAATATCTAACGGTGACTATGGTGTTTGTGAAATGTGTGAAGATGATATTGGTTTTCAACGATTGAAAGTTAAACCTCATGCTATTTATTGCATTGATTGTAGAGAAATAGTAGAAAAATCTAAATAAAGGATTTAATGATGTTCATTAAAAGATATACAATAGCTGCGTTTATACTAATGGCCTTAGTGGGTGCATATGTTTTTTCATATATAACTCAAGAGACAAGAAGTATAGATTTTTTTGGTATACCGTTACCTTCCCTTTCTATAGCAATATGGGTTGTTGTACCTCTCTTTATACTATATGTTGCTAGTGTTGCACATATGTCATTTTATTCTATTTTAGGAAGTTTTAAACTTCGTAAATATGAAAAAGATTTTGAAAATATTATAGATGCAATTGCAGATGCTTATCTTGGGAAGAAACATAGAAATTATACTTTTAAAACAGATAGATATAAACTTATGGGTTCTCTTTTAGAGGGTACTGCTCTTTTTCCAATAAAAGATATCGCAGGAAAAACTGATAATGAAAAACTTGATTCAGTTTTACTTATGATAGAAAATATCAAAAAAGGTGAAGTTGAAGATCTTAAAAAATATAATTTACTTTTTGAAAATGAAATAGTAATTCAAAATGAGAGAAATAGATATAAAAAAGGTGATTTAACTGCAGAAGAGCTACTTGGAGATTCAACTAAATATGCAGATAATTTATGTCAGGAAGTTTATGTTGACTTTGTTGTAAAAGCACCACTTTATGCAATTGAAAAATACAAAGCATATCTAACAAAAGAGTCTCTTTATACAATTTTAGCAAGAGTTAATGCTGAGAACTTTACGCTAGAGATTAATAATGAAACAATCGTCTCATTACTTAATAAGTTAGAACTTACAAAAGATGACTATATTAAACTCTCATCTGTACTTTCTGAGGGTGGAATGATTCCAGAACAGAGAATGAAACTTTTTGAAATGCTATCAGATGAAAATGAAGAAGTTGTAGATGCTTACTTGTTTACACTTTTTGACTTAGAAATGTTAGCTCCTGCTGATGAAGTTTTAGAAAACTCTCAAGCAGATGAGTATCAAAACTTTAAAGCTTATAGAGCTTTAAAAGAGTGTAACAAGCACTTTAGTATATATCTCTTCGTATAATTGTTGATGATAAAAAATCTCTCTTTTGATAATCCAATTTATGTATTAGCCCCTTTAGCGGGCTTTACAGACCTACCTTTTAGAAGTGTTGTCAAAAAATTTGGAGCAGATTTAACTGTAAGTGAGATGTTAAGCTCTAATGCTTTGGCTCATGGTTCAGAAAAAACTTTTCATATGCTAGAAAAATCTCCTCTTGAAGATCCATACTCTGTTCAAATCGCAGGTGCTGATGTTGATATAGTTCGACAAGCAGTAGAAATTTTAAATGAGAAAGATGGTATAGATATTATTGATTTAAACTGTGGTTGCCCTGTTCCTAAAGTTGTTGGTCATGGAAGTGGAAGCTCTCTTCTTTTAAATCTTCCTCTGATGGGTGATATTATTAAAACTATAAAAGATACTTCAAATAAAAGTTTAACAAGTGTAAAAATTAGACTTGGTTTTGAAGAGAAAAACCACATAGATATCGCAAAAATGGTAGAAGATAGTGGTGCTGATTTTATTGCTGTGCACGGACGTACTCGTGCAGGTAAGTTTAAGTCAACAGTTGATTATGATGCTATTAAAGAGATTAAAGAAGCTATCTCAATTCCTGTTATTGCTAATGGTGATATTGACTCTTATGAGAAAGCTAAATGGGTTCTAGAGCATACTGAAACTGATGGTGTTATGATCGGACGTGGGGCTGTTGGAGCACCATGGATTTTTCATCAATTAAGAACAGGGCAAAAAGATATAGAAGAGTCACTAAAGCATGAAATTATTATGGAACATTTTGATAAAATGATAGAGTTCTATGGTAATCATGGTGTTGCTATGTTTAGAAAGCATACACATACTTATTCTAAAGGGTATATAGGTGCTTCTATTTTGAGAAATCAAGTTAATAGTATTAGTGACGTCTCTGAATATAGAGCAGTTTTAGATAAATTTTTTAAAAATGGGGAGATGGCATCATAATGATAAATATTAGTAAATCCATTAAACAACTTGATGATAGTAATATCTCCGATAATCTTCTCCATTACGATTACAATACCAAACACTTACTCTCTTTAATTAAAAAAGGTATAAATTTAGAAGATCCATCTTATCTCAGTTCTTTTCGTTCTTTTGAAGGTGAAGTCTATGAAAATTTTATTTATGAAAAATTACTTCGTTATGCTGAAAAAAATGAGAATATTGATAAGTTTATTCTTAAAGGATTTCACCAAAATAAGTGTAAAGCCTTTGCCAATACACTTTCAATAAGTGAAAAAGAGCAGATAGTCTATAGAACAAAAAGTCGTGAAATTAGTGAATTTGATGCTATGTTTATAACAAAGGATAATGAGTTATACTTTGTAGAGATGACTTTAGTTAAATCTGTTTTAAAACTGCGTCGTAGACTTAGAAAGAAAAAAGCACTATTAGAGATAATTTTTCCACATTATGAGATAAAAGCACTTATAATACTAAATGATGGTGCAACAGGAACTAAACAGTTTCCTTCATATTGTAAAGTATGGTTTACAAATGCATTTTCTGCAAGTGGAGTTTTAGAGTATATTTTATCAAAAGATAAAAGAGAACTTCTTCCAAAAGAAAAAATTAAGTCTGCAAAGATGATAGAAGCTCATACTTTAAAATTACATCCGTTTAGATACTACAATACAATGAGTTGGATTACTAAAACACTTAGAAATCATAAAAAGCATATTTTAGATATAAACTTTTTAATGAATTATAAAATTCAAAGATATCATGACCTTTATAATAAGTTCTATATAGGCTATCTAAGTATCGAAGATGCTAAAGAGATGTTAAACCTTAAAGATGAGTATAAAGATGATCAGAGAGTTGTTGTAGCTATTGAGAAGAAGTACTCAGATGAGATAGTTCTTACATACTATATTCAAACAGCTAGAAAGAATCTTTATTTATATAGTTTTGATGATAGTGGAAAACTCTCCCGTGAGAAAAAAGATCCATATGGTATTACAGTAACAGAAGTATTTCATATAAATAAGCTGATGAATGAGCGTTATAGCCTAGATATATCTCATATAAAGACTATAAAAAAGTTATTAAAAGAGAGATTTTTAAAGGCTAAAGAGAACTAGAAAAGATTAAGCTTCTTCACTATATATAAGTGAAGCTGCTCTCTCTTTATATGCTTGAAGAGGCTCTTTTGTAGAGTTAGTTAATGGTGATGGTTCTCTAGTTGAAGACCCATCATTTAAAAAGTCTTCTAACTGCTCATGTCTACTCTGTAAAATTGTTTCAAACTCCTCTTGTGTTGAGGGTTTATCATCTGTAAACTTATCAAGAAGTATATTACTAGCTCCCATTAAAACTAAGTAGCTTTGTGCTCCAAAATCCAACATAACAACACTATTGATAGTATTAATTGATTTTTGGAATCTAATCGTTACAGCATCAGTTTGAGAAGCTTGAGATATAGGTTCATTAGTTGTTTGAGCTTGCTCATTTGACTTAAATAACCAGTTATTTTGTGCTTCTGTTTGTGTTTGTGTTTGAATTTTCTTTTTTAGAAGAAAAAGAATTAAAATACCAATGAGTAAAATAGCAACAACAATATAGTAACTCTGAGAAATTCCCTCATCTTTTTTTGTAGGTAGTGCTGCTAATGAATTTTTTGAAACTCTTTGTATGATGCTATTTGCACTGTTTTTTTGAACTTTTTTTATGGCAGTTTTAATTTTAAATCTTAGTCTTAGTCCATATCCATCAGATGTTTTAGAAGCTATGAGTTTCACAGTTGAAGGTACTGAAGCTATAATTTGAGTCTGATTTGCCATTGGTGTTATTGCTAAAGAGTATAAAAAGCTTGATGAAACTTTTTTCACTTTTGGAGATTCTATAGTAGCATCATCTAATTTAATAATAATTTTCGACTTAGTAATACTCTGTCTGATTTTTCCACTATATGGAGTGTCGAATGTAATCATTACATCAGCTCTATCTGTTCTTTCATAAATATTATAACTTAAAATTTTAGAGGCATAGAGAGAAAAAGGTAGTAAAAATAGTAGTAAATATTTAATCATAGTCTCTCTTTTGAAAGGTGATAGAGTACAGCACTTGAGTCTAATACTTCATTTATACGAATAGCAAGATTTTTTTCATAAACCATGACCTCACCTTTTCCTAAAATACGACCGTTAACATAAGACTCAACAGATTCTCCAGCAGGTTTTTTTAAATCAATAATAGAACCTTTTTCAAGTTGCAAAATCTCTTTAACTGTTAGTTCTGTCTCTCCTAGGTCAGCTACAAACTCTACTTCCATATCTAGAATACCAGAATAATCCATCCATGATAATTCTTGATCTTCATTAAATGGCATTTCTTCTTTGCCATAATGGTGCTTTTTTTTAGACATTTAATTCCTTAATAGCAATAATCATTCGATCATCTTCTACACTAATAACTTTTGCTGTATCATAGTCATAATCAAATTTTTCAAATTTTTCAAAATGAGGAGTATTAATAGTGTAAGGATTTTCATCTGATTCTTCAGCAATCACCTTAGCACTCCCAATAATTAGATTTGCCGTCTCAAGAGTCATATCTATTAGTGTCTCTTCATCACTCTCATCTTCTTCAAGAAAAAGTTTAGATATTCTCTGCATAAAGTTTTTATCTGAAGCAATATAAACTCTATATTTTTTCTTATCTACTGTATCAATATCAATATAAGCAATAAGTGTTCTCGTATCAATAATACCATCTTCAATTTTATGTTCTACTTTAATTTGATGTATACAAAAGTTTTTTGAAGCTTCTTCTATAGTTTTTAACATGACAAACCCTTATGTAATTATGTTTGATTATACTTCAATCAAACTCAAAGCAAAATTAAATGATATGATATAATTCGAAAAAAATTTCTGGAGATGCATGATTGAACTCATTTTACTCGGTACTTCTGTTGGACTATTATCTGGTTTCTTTGGTATAGGTGGTGGTACTATTCTAGTGCCCTTACTTTTAGTATTAGGCTATGAGACTAAAATAGCTATAGGTATTTCAGTGGTACAGATGGTTTTTAGCTCCATATATGGTAGTTATTTAAACAATAAAAAAGGCACCTTAGATGTTCAGATGGTTCTCTATATAGGACTAGGTGGTTTTGTTGGAGCACTTTTAAGTGGATTTATAGCTTCTGTATTTAGTGATAGAGCCTTAGAACTTATATTTTTAAGTTTTGCTACTTTTGCTCTTTTTAGACTTTTTATAAAACCTAAACAAGAGAGAGATCAAAAAGAGGTACATAGAGTTATTCTTTTTATTATTGGAGTGGTTTTAGGTGCTATCAGCATGACTATTGGAGTTGGGGGCAGTATTGTTCTTGTTCCTATACTAGTTGGTTTTTTACATATACCACTAAAAAAAGCGATTTCAGCAGGTCTTTTCTTTGTGGTTTTTTCATCTATTTCAGGTCTGATCTCACACTATATGAGTGGAGATATTGAGTTGCAAAGTGGTGCTATAATAGGTGCTGCTTCTCTTTTAGGTGTTTATTTTGGCATAATGTTAAAAGATACTGTAAGTGTAAAACTACAAAGAAATTTACTAGTTACTTTTTACTTGGCTGTAGTAGTATACTTGATACAGAGAATATTTTTTTAAAAAAGGTAAAATTTGAGTACAAAAGATGTTATCACCATAACTGGTGCAAGAGAAAATAATTTAAAAAATATAAATTTAACTATTCCTAAAAATAAACTAATAGTTATGACTGGCTTAAGTGGAAGTGGAAAATCAACACTTGCTTTTGACACACTTTATGCAGAGGGACAACGTCGCTATATGGAGTCACTATCTTCGTATGCTCGTCAATTTCTCGACCGTGTTGGAAAACCTGATGTCGATAAGATAGAGGGTTTGACTCCTGCCATAGCGATAGATCAAAAGACTACAAGTAAAAATCCTCGCTCAACTGTTGGAACAATAACTGAAATATATGATTATTTTAGACTTTTATATGCCCGTGTTGGAGTACAACACTGTCATAAGTGTAAAAAAATTATTTCTCAAATGTCTGCTTCAGATATTATTGCAGAAGTTGCTAAGTTACCAGAGGGTGCAAAACTTGTTCTTTTAGCTCCTCTTGTTAAGGAGAACAAAGGTGGTTATGCAGATCTTCTTGAATCCCTCGTTCATAAGGGTTATGTTCGTGCTCAAATAGATGGTGTGATGGTACGTCTAGATGAAGAGATAGAACTCTCAAAGACTAAAAAACATACTATAAAAGTTGTTGTAGATAGAGTTGTTGTAAAAGAAGAAAATAAAGAGCGTATTGCTGCTGATGTTGAGAAAGCTTTAAAAGAGTCTTATGGTGAATTAGAGATAGATATACTAAATCATGAAGAGTTAGACTGTAAGTCACATATGCATTACTCAGAGCATAATGCTTGTTTTGATTGTAAAATAAGTTTTGAGCCACTAGAACCACTCTCTTTTTCATTTAACTCTCCTAAGGGTGCTTGTAGTGAGTGTGATGGTCTAGGTCTTCGTTATGCTCTAGATCAAGATAAAATTATTGACATTGATTTAAGTATTGAAAAAGGTGCTGTAAAAATTGTTTATGGCTTTAATAAAGGTTATTACTTTACTTTTCTGAAGGGGTTTTGTGCTCATAATGATATTGACATAACAGTTCCTTACTCCTCACTCCCTGAGTATCAGAAAAAAGCGATACTACATGGAAATATAGATGAAGTAGAATTTTTATGGAAAAAGCATACAGTTAAAAGGCTCTTTCCTGGAATTATTAGAATTGCATATGATATGTTTAAAGATGAAAAAGAGTTAGCTGATTATATGAGTGAAAAAGTTTGTAGTATTTGTGAGTCTCATCGTCTTAAACGTGAATCCTTAGCCGTAAGAGTTGCCAAAAAAGGTATATCTGAACTTTTAGAAATGCCTATAAAAAATACATATGAGTGGTTTAAAGATGAATCAAATTTCTCTTATTTAGATAAACAGAACAGACAAGTAGCTGCTCCAATTTTAAATGAAATACGAGAGAGACTCTACTTTCTTTTTGATGTAGGGCTTGGGTATATAACTCTTGGCCGTGATGCGAGAAGTATCAGTGGTGGTGAAGCTCAAAGAATTAGAATTGCTTCACAAATTGGTAGTGGTCTTACAGGTGTAATGTATGTCTTAGATGAGCCAAGTATTGGGCTTCATGAAAGAGATACTCAAAAACTTATAAGAACACTTAGAAGCCTTCAAGAAAAAGGAAACAGTGTTATAGTTGTTGAGCATGATAAAGAGACAATTGAAAACGCAGATTTTATTGTAGATATAGGAAGTGGGGCCGGAAAATTTGGAGGTGAAGTTGTTTTTAGTGGAACATTAGCAAAGCTGAAAAAAGCAAAAACACTTACTGCTGATTACCTGTATGGACGTAAAAAGATAGAGTACTTTTATAGACGTTCACAAGATAAATATATTGAGATTAAAAATGTTACTTTAAACAATATAAACAACTTATCTGCAAAAATACCATTAAACAATTTTGTATGTATCACAGGAGTGAGTGGTAGTGGGAAAAGTTCACTTATGCTTCAGACACTTCTTCCTACAGCAAGAGAGCTTCTAAATCATGCAAGAAAAGTAAATAAAGTTGCAGGTGTTGAGATAACAGGTTTAGAAAATGTAGATAAGGTAATCTATCTGGATCAGAGTCCAATTGGACGTACTCCTCGTTCAAATCCTGCAACATATACAGGTGTTATGGATGAGATAAGAAATCTTTTTTCTCAGACAAAAGAGGCTCAGATTCGGGGTTATACAACTTCTCGTTTTAGTTTTAATGTAAAAGGTGGACGTTGTGAGAAGTGTCAAGGGGAAGGTGAAATAAAAATTGAGATGCACTTCTTACCCGATATTATGGTTAAGTGTGATACTTGTCATGGAACTCGTTACAATCAACAGACATTAGAAGTCTTTTATAAAGGAAAAACTATCTCAGATGTTCTAAAGATGTCTGTAGATGAAGCTTTTGAATTTTTTGCTCCTATTCCTAAGATAAACTTGAAAATGAAAACATTAGTAGATGTCGGACTCGGTTATATCACCTTAGGTCAAAACGCAGTGACTCTCTCTGGTGGTGAGGCTCAGCGGATTAAACTCTCTAAAGAGCTTAGTCGTAAAGATACAGGTAAAACACTCTATATCTTAGATGAACCAACTACAGGGCTTCATTTTGCTGATGTTGATAGACTTACAAATGTACTTCATAAGTTTGTAGAGCTTGGAAACTCTATGCTAATTATTGAGCATAACCTCGATATGATTAAAAACGCAGACTGGGTTATTGATATGGGTCCAGAAGGTGGAAGTGGTGGTGGACTTATCATTGCAGAGGGTACTCCTGAAGAACTAGCAAAAACATATGAGACAACAGGTTCGTATACGGGTGAGTACTTAAAAAAAGAGTTGGCTTTACATAGCTAAACTCTTTAGTTAGCCACTATTTAATGTTATAATAAATGCATGCAAAATAAATACGAAATACTTATAGTTGATGATGTAAGTGAAAATATAAAAGTAGCAATTAGTATACTTAAAAATGATGATTATAATTTCTCATTTGCACTTAATGGTGAGAGTGCTATAGAAATTTTAAAAACAAAACGTTTTGATCTTATACTTCTTGATGTTATGATGCCTGGAATTGATGGTTTTAAGTTGTGTAAAATTATAAAAAACTCTCCAATTATTAAAGATACTCCCATAATATTTTTAACTGCTAAAGTAGATATAGACTCTATAGAAGAGGGCTTTAAGCTTGGTGCAGTTGATTATGTAACAAAACCTTTTCATTCTATTGAGCTTAAGTCTCGTGTCTCAAGTCATCTTGAACTTTATAGATATAGAAGAGATCTCAAAAAGAGTAATATTAAGTTAAATAATGAAGTCAAAGTAGTTAAAACGCAGCACTCTACAGACTTGGAATTAGCTCAAAAAGAGATTATTTATATATTATCTGAGATTATGGAATCTGATAGTGGTGAGACAGCTTGTCATGTAAAACGTGTCGCAAATATTTCTAAAGAGCTTGCTCTTTTAGAATCAAATCTTAGTATGAAACAGGTAAATACTCTCTATCATGCTGCTCCTCTTCATGATATAGGGAAAATTCTTGTTGATAACTCGATTTTACATAAGCCTGGTACCTTAACTGAAAATGAGTTTTCTTTAATGAAACAGCATCCAGTTTATGCAGTAAATATACTTAAGAAGTCAGAGAGAGAGCTTATAAAAGCAGCTAGAATTATTGCTCATCAACATCATGAAAATTATGATGGTTCAGGATATCCTCAAGGTTTAAAGGGTGAAAATATTCATATCTTTGGCCGAATTGTTGCTATAGCAGATGTACTTGATGCTCTTACACATAAACGTGCATATAAAGAAGCTTGGTCATTTGAGAAAGCTTCAAGACATATTATTGAACTAAGTGGTACAAAATTTGATCCAAGACTTGTTGAACTTTTTAAAGATAACTTAGAGATATTTAAAGAGATTATCGAAGAGATGTCATGCAACTAGATAGTACACTTCTGTTTACTATCATTATTTTTGTATTTATAATAGTCTTAATAATTTTACAATTTAAAGCTAGAGAAAAAAAACAGAGTAGTCAATTAGAACATTTAAAAGAAGAGGTAGATACTCTTAATATAAAACTATTACGAAGTGAAGAGAAGCTTTTAAAGTTAGGAGCTAACAGCTCTAAAACAAGTTTTATTCAAGAGCAAATTAAAAAAATAGAGTTCTTAGAATTAGAGGTTGATAAACAGAAAAAAAGAGTGAATGATGCAAAAAGTATAGCTCAGGAAGCTAGTATGATCAAGTATGATTTTCTCTCTAATATAAGACATGAAGTTCGTACTCCAATGAACTCTATTTTGGTCTTTGCCGAGCTTTTAATACAAGAGTTAAAAGATTCTACACAGCTTACATATGCAAATAATATTTTTCAATCTGGACATAAACTTTTAGGATTACTCGATAAAATCATAGAACTTTCAAAAATTGAGTCAGGAGCCTTTGAGATTGAGGAGTCTGCCGTAGATGTACGGAGTCTATTTGAAGGCGTAGTTCACGAACAAAAAGCTTTAGCAGATAAAAAAGGACTTGATCTCTTTTTTGAAATTGATGAAAAATTACCAGACTCATTAATGTTAGATGCTCCAAAAGTAGAAGATATACTTACAAATATTATTCACAATGCTATAAAATTTACACAAGAAGGATATGTAAAAATTAGAGTTCTTGTTGAGAGTGTTGATGTGGCTAAAAATACATTGAATTTATCTATAAGTATTGAAGATACGGGTATGGGAATAGAGCTTAAAAATCAAGAAAAAATATTTGAAATATTTGAAAAAAGAGAAAACTGCACAGATATAGAATTTCAAGGAACTGGACTAGGATTGTCAATAAATAAAAAAATGGCAAATCTAATGAATGGAAATATCACCCTTAAAAGTGAACTTAACAAGGGATCTACTTTTAAATTTCTACTCTCTAGTGTTGAGATAGTGTTATCAAGTGCAGATGATGAAGTAAGTGAAGATAGTTTAGATTTTTCACTGCTAAAGCCAGGTTCACAAGTTATGATTGTAGAGGAGCTTGAAGAGACACGAAATAGAATAATAACTAGTTTAATTCAGAGTGAAGTAAAGGTTTTCGCTTATGATAATCTTCGTGATGCTATAGAGACTCTTAAAAGTAAAAAGATAAATCTTATTTTTATAGATATAGATATACTAAATATAGATGATGGTGCTGTTTCAAAAGTTATAGCAAAAATGACGAAAGCTTCTGTTGTGATACTAACTTCTACAAGATTGAAAAATATTGAATTTTTAAAAGGTGGTGTTAAACCAGTTGGTTATCTAAAAAAGCCAATTTCTAAAACGGAATTATTTAAAATATCTCTTAAAGTTCTTAATTCACAATTTAGAGTTTCTTTATCAAATAGTATGAATGAAAAGAGCCCAAAAGAGATAAGCTCATCTGATATTTTAAAATATACTAAATTTTTAGAAGTCCATGCTAAAGGAGTTTCATCTCTTTATACAAAAGCTTTAGCTACAAATGATTTAAATGCAATGAAAATATTTGCACAGGAGCTACTTAAGCTCTCAACAAAGTATGAATTAAAAGAGTATATAGCTTATGCTAAAGAACTCTTAGGCTTTATTGAACTATTTGATATTGATGCTATTAATCGAATGATGAGTGAATATAAAAGTAAACTAAAAAGAACTCAAAACTTAGTATAATTGCACAAAAATTATAAAGGTCTTAATATGGCAACATATGTTTTTGGACATACAAGTCCAGATAGTGATTCAATCGTGGGTGCTATCTCTCTTTCATATCTTAAAAATCAGCTTGGTGAAGATTGTATACCAACTCGTCAAGGTGAAATTTCTGCTGAAACAGAGTTTATTTTAAATAAATTTGATGGGAAAACTCCTGAACTGAAAACTTCAATAGCGGGTGAGAATGTTTATCTTATTGACTTTTCAGATAAGGCTCAAGCTCCTGTAGATATTATGGAAGCTACAATTTTGGGTATAGTTGACCACCATAAATTGGGTGACTTAACTACAAATACTCCGCTAGAGTGCTGGATCAGACCAATTGGATGCTCAAATACAGTTGTATATGAGATGTTTAAGTCTTATGATGTAGAAATTCCTAAAAATATCGCAGGTATGATGATGATGGCTATTTTAAGTGATACTGTTATTTTTAAATCTCCAACTTGTACAAAAGTAGATACTAAGGCAGTTAAAGAACTTGCACAGATCTGTGAAGTAGAAGATTATAAAGCTTTAGCTATGGAAATGTTCATAATAAAATCTGCAACAGAAGGTGCATCAGCACGTGATCTTAATACAAGAGACTATAAAGCTTTTGAGATGAATGGAAATAAGGTTGGTGTAAATCAACTTGAAATGATAGATATTTCTGCCTTAGATGATAGAAAAGATGAAATTATGGCAGATATGCTAGCTATGAAAGAAGAAGAGGGCTTGCATACAATGCTTGTTCTTTTAACAGATATTATGAAAGAGGGTTCACAGTTACTTTGTATAAGTGATGACTCTTCTAAAATAGAAGCTGCCTTTGAGAAAAAATTAGAAAATAAGCAAGTTTGGTTGGAGGGTGTTTTAAGTCGTAAAAAGCAAGTAATACCTTTCGTACAACCTCAATTTAAATAAAAAAGGAACAATAATTATGGGTAAATTTGATGCACTATTTGAAGATGAAGATGATATTTTCGCAGGAACACCACAGTCAAGATACTGGGATATTTCAGGACAACTAAGTCAAGATTTAGTAAAAGACGAATTTGATGGTGTAGTTGAAAGACTCGCTGTTATGGAAGCTATGCTCTCTGAAATACATGATTATGATGATTTAGATAGAACAGTTAAATCTTATGCAATCTCTAATATGTCAAAAGTTGAAGAGCTGAAAAAAAGTGTCTATATGGAACTAGCTGGTCAACTAATCTATAGAGTCGCTGAATAACTTCATTCCTCGGGGAGTCTACTGAATAATAAACTTATTAAAGTAGACCTCTTCAACCTCTCCATTTGATAAGTATTGATTGATATCATTTTTTATATTCTCTTTTACTTTATCACTATTAGTTGTAGCAGTAGAATCAAACATAACATGGATAACTGAACTTCTTAAAACATCACTTTTCTTTAAAATCTCTTTTTGTGTTTTTCCACTTGATAACCATGAGTCATCATTATCTTTATATTTTAGTGATATGTTTGCTGTGAGTATTTTATTTCCTGAAAGATTCATCGTAAAATCTCCAAGAGTAATTATGCCGTTATTTTGTACTTTGACTTTCGTAGAGTAGTATCTTGTTTTAGCAAGTTTTTGTTTCTCTTTTGAAATTGGTGTATTGTTTTTAGTCAAGACTCTATTGTCTTTTTCATCATATTTCTTTATTTTACTAAAGTCTGATGTCATTACTCCATAAGCACCAATAGCTACAATAAGAAGAGAAGCTAAGGCATAAATCATGCCTTTTATTATTTTATGTTTATTCATTTTTTTAACTCGTATAGAGATATCTTTTTATTTTTTTTGTTGGTGTTTTAACAAAAGGTTCTATCTGTTCTACAAATTTTATCATTCTAGAGAATGAAGATATTTGTGAATTGACATCTACTCTCATCTCTTCTAAAAATTTAGAAATTTCTTCTTTTACATAAATATCATTATTCTTATTTGCTTCAAATTTTTTATCGATAAGCTCATAGTCTAGATGTATAAGAGCGATAAGTTTACCATCTCTTTGCATCATTAGTGAGTCAACTACAGCTTCATTTTGGTTTATTGTTGCTTCAATCTGTTCAGGGTAAATATTTTCTCCACCTGAACCAATAATTACATTTTTACTGCGGCCACTAATAAATAGAAATCCATCTTCATCAATATGACCTAAATCACCAGTTAAGAACCATCCATCATCAATGACTTCTTCAGTCTGTTTTATATCTTTATAGTAACCAAGCATTACACTAGGAGATTTTGCAATTATCTCACCTTCACCTGTAATATGATGTGGATCTTTGATAGCTAACTCCACTCCAGCCATTGCCAAACCTGCAGAACCAAGTTTTATAGTTTCGCCTAGATTTGAACCTGAGAGAAGAGGTGCTGTCTCTGTTAACCCATATCCAATTACAAAAGGAAACTTTGCTTCAATAAGAAATTGCTCTACATAACGTGATATACCAGCACCGCCGATACCAAAAAAACGCACTCTTCCACCAAAGGTTTCTATGAGCTTTTTACCAGCTACAGCATTTAATTTTTTTCTAAAAAATGGAATAGAGTAGAGAGTTCTCATAAGAAAAGAGCTTGTAAACTTTGGTAAAACTTTATTTTTATAAATTTTTTCAATGATAAGAGGAACACTAACCATCATTGTAGGCTTTACAATACTAAATGCTTTGAGTAAAACACTAGGAGTAGGAACCTTGTCTATATAATGAACAGAGGAACCATGTAGAAGAGGAACCGTTAAACCAACAGTACACTCTAAGGTATGTGCTAGTGGCAAAATAGAAAGAAAAACATCATCTGGCACTATTGTAACTTGTTTATAAGCACTCATGGCATTTGTAACTAGGTTTTTATGACTTAGCATAACACCTTTTGAGTGTCCTGTTGTACCTGAAGTGTATAGTAATGAGGCTAGATCATCTTCTTTTGGAAGTGTTATTTCTTCTGTAGGTTTAGTCATTTTAGATTTTAGTTTTGAGATGTAGCTTTGATTAGTAAGGTCATTTACCATCTCTAAACTATCTAGTTTTATAACAAACTGAACACTCTCCTCTTCACACTCTTCTATAGTTGAAAGGTGTCTATCTGAAACAAAGACTGCTTTTGCTTCGGAGTGTCTTATAATATGATGAACATCTGAAGGATGAAAGTCTGGTAAAACGGGTACAACAACTGCTCCAAAAGAAGTTATAGCAAAATAAGCAACTGCCCAATTGGGCATATTCTCACTAAGTAAAAGAATTTTGTCACCCTGTTTAATGCCATTATTTTGAAGAAGTTTAGAGATAGCAGAGACTTTTTCACCTAATTCTGCATAACTAAAAGCTTTTTCTCCTGCTTTAGCAAGGGCATCTCTATCTCCATAAAGCTCAACGGAACGATTAAGTAAGCTTGTAAGTGTAAAGTTTTCTAAGTTTTCATAAGGATATATCATTACTAATCTCTTTATATAGATTTATTTAGTATTATTATACATATAATTAGTGTATAAATAATATAAATTATAAAAATAAGGGCAAATTCTTGAGTAGACGAAATAAAAACAAGCAACCAAAACGAGATACTATAACATTTACCTCTAAAGATTTTCTACCTACTACTAGAGAAGATATGAATGATAGGGGCTGGGATTATTGTGATATTATCTTAGTAAGTGGAGACTCTTATATAGATTCTCCTTTTATTGGTGTTGCAATGGTTGGTCGTATGCTTGAGAGAATGGGCTACAAGGTTGGGATGATAGGTCAGCCAGATATTAAATCAGCAGATGATATTATGCGCCTTGGAGAGCCACGTTTATACTGGGGTGTAAGTGGAGGAAGTGTTGATAGTATGGTGAGTAACTATACTGCCACAAAAAAATTTAGAAACTCTGATGATTATACTCCTGGTGGCAAAAATACAAAAAGACCAGATAGAGCATTAAGTGTTTACTGTAATCTTATTCGTCGCCATTTTAAAAACACTGTTCCCTTAGTTCTTGGTGGAATAGAAGCTAGCCTAAGAAGAATAAGTCACTATGATTACTGGGCAAATAAGATGAAAAAGCCAATTTTATTCGATTCAAAAGCAGATATTATGGTTTATGGAATGGGTGAAATAGCACTAGAACAGCTTACAAAAGCATTAGAAAAAGGTGAAGACTATAGAGATATACGAGGTATTTGTTATATCTCAAAAGAACCAAATTATGAGTATATTCAGCTTCCATCACATCAAGATTGTGTTGATACTCCTGAAAAATATATTGATCTTTTTGATGATTTTTATGACAATAATGATCCTATTTCTGCAACAGGTCTGTGTCAACCAGTAGATACCCGTTTTTTAATTCAAAATCCTCCTTGTGATTATCTTAATGAAGATGAGATGGATGCAAATTCAAATCTTCCATTTACAAGAGAACAGCATCCATACTATGAGAAAATGGGAAAGGTTAAATGTTTAGAGACTATTAAATTCTCTATCATGACTCACCATGGATGTTGGGGAGAGTGTAACTTCTGCGCTATTGGTGTGCATCAAGGGCGAACTATTAGACCTCGTTCTGAAAAAAATATACTTGCAGAAGCAAAAGATTTTAATAAGTACAAGGATTATAAAGGAATTATCTCTGATGTAGGTGGTCCAACTGCAAATATGTATGGTTATGAGTGTGATAAAAAGCTTAAAAAAGGTACCTGTGATCATATGAAATGTGTTGATGCAGATCGTCTATGTAAAGTGATGCATGTTGATCATAGTAGAAATATTAATCTTCTAAGAGATATTCGAAAAGTAGAGGGTGTTCGAAAAGCTTTTATAGCCAGCGGTGTTCGTTATGACTTTATTACAGCAGATAAAGAGCATGGCTATAGCTACTTAAAAGAGATGGTAGAGCATCATATATCTGGACAATTAAAAGTGGCTCCTGAGCATACACAACAGCATGTCTTGGAGCTTATGGGGAAACCTGGTAAACAGACACTTGTAGATTTCAAAAAAATGTATGATAAACTTAACAAAGAGACAGGGAAAAAGCAGTTCTTAACTTACTATCTTATCGCAGCACATCCTGGCTGTGAGGAGAAAGATATGCATGAGCTTAAACGTTTTACTACTGATGAGTTACAGATGAATCCAGAACAAGCACAGGTCTTTACCCCAACACCTTCAACATACTCTGCTGTTATGTACTATACCGAGATGGATCCAAAGACTCGCAAAAAAATATTTGTAGAAAAAGATACAAAACGTAAAGAAAAACAGAAACAAATAGTTGTTGCAAAAGATAAATTTTGTAGTGGATTTGCTTCTTAAATTATAAAGAGTAAGATAAGTTTATATTATTTTACTCTCTTCATAAATCTCATCTAGTTTCCATTTTGTTACATATTTCACTAAATTTTTAAATTTTATACTTTCTTCTATACCTCTAAGCATTTATTCCATTATAATCACATTGATATCACAAAAGTATCACAAAAACTTATTAAAGAATGACATGTTAATATTAATTTATTTTATAATTGTATCAGTTGTTGTCTCTTATATTGATATAAAAAAAAGTTTGATACTTGATGTAATAATTGTGCCAGCTATTCTAGGTTTACTAGCACTGAAATGGCTTGATGGAAGTTTGTTATTAAGTGACTTAATATCGGTAAGTATTGTCTTAGTAATCTTTGTTATTCCAATTGTCTTAAATATGGCATTTGGTGGAGGGGACCTGCGTTTTGGAGCTT
>Ga0256826_1000558_pt1 | contig 22757 bp, 26 predicted proteins | sample CV79metaG_FD_185975 | JGI IMG/M metagenome (GOLD analysis project Ga0256826, IMG submission 185975) | Hydrothermal vent microbial communities from East Pacific Rise, Pacific Ocean - CV79 | ecosystem: Environmental > Aquatic > Marine > Hydrothermal vents | place: Pacific Ocean: East Pacific Rise...
AAAGACACAACCACCTTTAGTATGGCAACTACATCTAAAGACAAAGGGAACTCTTTTAAAGTTAAAAAGTATGAACTTCTTCAAAGTGCTATTGTTTATGGGGCAAATGCAAGTGGAAAGAGTAACTTTTTAAAGGCTCTTCTTTTTATGCGTAGAATTGTTCTTAACAGAGATAAAGTTATTTTGTCTACTGATAGTTTAAAACATTATCCTTTTAAACTAAGTACTGAAACGGAAGATAGCTCTAGTAGTTTTGAGATGGTTTTCTTCATTAAAGAGACCAAATATAGATATGGGTTTGAATTGGATGCTAGTACTATCTATGCCGAGTGGCTCTATGCTGATGAAAATGGTAAAGAATCTAAACTATTTTATAGAGATATTGATGAAGAGGAACTCTATGTTAATAGAATTAAATTTAAAGAGGGATTGAGATTAAGAGTCTCTAAAAATCAGCTTTTTCTTTGGAAATGTGACCAAGAGGGGGGAGAGATTTCTGCTTCTATTTTGCAATGGTTTAGTCGCTTGAATATGATTGATGGGATGGAAGATGGACAGTATGTAAACCATGCCATGAAACAGATGGAGAATGAACGATTTAGAAAAGAGCTTGTGGCATTGGTCAAGACAGCTGATATTGGGATTGAAGATGTGCTTTTAGAAGAGGATTCTCTTTTTACCAATCATAAAAAGTATGATGAAGCAAATAATGAGATTGGCACAACTATTTTTGAGCTTGATGAAGAGGAGTCAAGAGGAACACAGAAATTTTTTAAGATGTCTGCACCTATTTTAAATACTTTGAGAGAGGGAAAAATTTTGATTATTGATGAGTTGGATGCTAGTCTACACCCTATGTTGACCAAGCATCTAATTAAACTATTTCATAATAAAAAAATCAATAAAAAGAACGCTCAACTCATTTTTGCAATACATGATACCAATCTACTAAATCCCTCTATTTTTAGAAGAGACCAAATTTGGCTTACCCAAAAAGATAGATATGGAGCAACTGAACTCTATTCATTGGCTCAATTTAAAAATGTGCGAAAAGATGAGGATTTTGAGAAAAAGTATATCCAAGGAAAATATGGAGCTGTTCCATACCTTGGAGATTTTTGCTTTGAGGAGCTGTAGTTATGGGTCGTAGACGAGGTGGAGATAAAATCCACAATAAAAACAGAGAGCTAAAGAAAAAAGACTTTAAAAGAGAAGTCAATGACAAAACAACTGTACCTGATATAATCATTGCTTGTGAAGATAGCGTCTCTTCGCCTACCTATTTTAGAATGATTGTTGATAATCTGATTAAACAGAAAATTATTACCCAAGAATCTTTTGTTATTGCCCCACATAAACATACCAATCCAACAGGAGTCTTGAAAGATTTAAAGAAGTATAAAAAATATCAAGACTTTGACCATAAATGGATAGTGATAGATAGAGATAGCCAACGAGTAAATGGTGGAGGACATAGCAAAGAGGATTTTAACAATGCGTTGAAAAATGCAAAGAGTAAAAAATCGAATTTTCATATTGAAGTTGCTTATGCCAATGACTCTTTTGAGCTGTGGTATCTGCTTCATTTCGAGTATAGAAACAGTGCCATATCAAGAGATGAAATTCTCAAACAAGTTATCAAAAGATTAAAAGAGGTTGATGCTTATAAATTTGCTAATTTGACCAAAGATAATATCAAACAAGAGAACTATACTAAATTGATATTTGAAACTTTAAAACCATTACAAAATGTGGCTATTAGAAATGCTAAGAAGCTTTTAGAGTCTTATGGAGAGGGTCATAATCCTGAAAGTGATAATCCGTCTACTAGGGTTCACTTGTTGGTTGAGGTTTTGAACTCTTTGATTCCTAGAATAGAGTAAGTAAAATTGATATTGTGTAACCCTCCCCATTTACGCTACAATAAACCCAAAAAAGACCACAACAATGACCCTAAAATACCTAACCCACTACCCCACACACTTACAAAATCAAATAAAAGAGCTACTTGAAAAAGATAAGCTCTCTGTATATATTTTAAATAAATATCCTATAAAACATGCTTGTCAAACGGATAAGGCTTTGTATGAATATACTTCTGAATTGAAAAATCAATATCTTAAAAAGTTTACGCTTTCAAAAGTACTCTATGATGGGAAGATAAATGTGATTAATAATGCTTTGGGAACGCATACATTTGTCTCTCGGGTGCAGGGTGGCAAATTGAAGGCTAAAAATGAGATACGGGTAGGTACGGTGTTTAAAAATATGCCCGAAGCATTTTTAAAGATGATAGTGACCCATGAATTGGCTCATTTTAAAGAGAAAGAGCATAATAAGGCTTTTTATAAATTTTGTACCTATATTGAACCCTCGTATCATCAGTTTGAGTTTGATTTGAGGGTCTATTTGACCTATATGGATTTAAAAGAAAAGCTCTATTAACACTCATTTCTGATAGAATACTTTTTTAAATTTTATCCAAGGACTCCCATTGATGATAAGCTCTGCTATTGATTTTGGAACAACGAACTCTGTTGCTGGTATCAATATTGATAAACGTACAAAAATGATTCAGTTAGGTCATAATAGTACTGAAACTAGAAGTGTACTTTTTTACTCTTTTGAAGAAAAAGGCTTTTATGTAGGAGACGATGTATTAGCCCAATTAGATATGGACACCGAAGGTCGGTATCTGCAATCTTTAAAATCTTTTTTGGGTCATAAAGAGAACATAGAGACGGTTTTAGGAACAGATACATACTACTTAGATGATTTAATCTCGATTATTCTGCGACGTTTTAAACAAAAAATGGACAAACAAGCAGGGGAATCCATTGAGAATGTGGTGCTTGGAAGACCTGTCCATTTTAATGATACTTCTAATTTGCTAGATAACGAGGCTCAAAACCGATTAGAGAGTGCAGGAAAGAAAGCAGGGTTTAAAAATATTGTATTTCAATATGAACCAATTGCCGCGGCCTTGTCCTATGAAGATAAAATTAACAAAGAAGAGCTAATTTTAGTAGCTGATATTGGTGGGGGAACAACGGATTATTCGGTTATAAAAGTAGGTGGAGAGAGCCGTCATAACGTGGATAGAAAAGAGGATATTCTTTCTAATCATGGGGTTTATGTTGGTGGAAATAGTTTTGATTCTTCAATTATCAAAGAGTTTATTGCTCCTCACTTGGGTCAAGGAACAATCTATAAAAGCATGGGGAAAGAGATGGAAGTCCCGTATGAACTCTATTTTGATTTGTCTGAATGGCATCTGTTTCAACGAATGTTTGACCGAAAAGTATTGATGCGTATAGATAAGCTTATGATGATGGCGTATGAAAAAGAGAAGATTGAACGTCTGCATGAATTGATTACGGATAATCTCTATTTTGATTTTGCGAATGAAATTGTTAACTCTAAAATTACCCTATCTTCAGCAGATAGAGCCAAATTAAATATGAACATGTTTTACTCTCCTTTTGCTTTGGATTTAACTCTAAATGAGTTTGAAAACTCTATTACTCCTTATACACAAAAGATAGAAGAGGCATTAAACGAAGCCTTAACCCAAGCTAATGTAACCGTAGACCAGATAGACAAGGTCTTTTTAACAGGTGGTTCAACACTTGTTCCTAGTGTAAAAAATATCTACGCTAACTACTTCTCTGCTGATAAAATTTTCCATACAGATGTGTTTGCCAGTGTTGGATATGGATTAACCCTTTATGCAAACAGATTTAGATTTTAAAATGAAAAACAGGAACACTTTGGAATCGGAGACTTTACTCCCGAACAGAACGAGGCTAAAGCCATCGTTTCCTAATTTTAAAATAATTCTATTATGGATGTTGGTCATGACATTAGTAAATGTAAACGCAAAAGATTTTGTAGATGTAAAAAAAGAGATACCCTCTATAGAGCTAGATATAAGATACTACAGCTCAAATAATTTTATAGGAAAACCCATAGATGGCTACCTAGCACCCAAAGCCATTTTAACCAAAGAGGCAACTTTAGCTCTAAAAAAAGTACAAACAGAGTTAAAAGAGTTCTCTTTTGGGTTAAAGATATTTGACGGCTACAGACCTCAAAAAGCTGTTGACCACTTTGTAAGATGGGGCAAAGATTTAAAAGATACAACAATGAAAGATGTTTTTTACCCAAATGTAGAGAAAAAGAACCTTTTCAAAGAGGGTTACATCGCTAAACATTCAGGTCACAGCAGAGGAAGCACTGTTGATTTAACCATTATAGACCTAGAGAGCAAAATAGAATTAGATATGGGAAGCTCATTTGACCTTTTTGGCAAAAACTCATGGGTAAACTACAAAAATATTACACCCACCCAAAGAGCCAATAGAATGTTACTACATACTATAATGTTAAAGCATGGCTTTAAATCTTATCCCCAAGAGTGGTGGCATTTTACGTTAAAAAATGAACCTTATAGGGAATTTTTTAATTTTGATGTGGAGTGATATGATCTGGATGTGGCTACACTTAAGTAGCTTACCATAATTAATTTCGATTTATATAATGGGGGATTCCATTTCATTGCATTTACTTTTGAGATATTTTACTATTTTTATCTCTGTTTGTATTATACAAGGGTGGATTTTATCCACCGTTAATGAGAATTGGCAAACTATCAAAGCTTTGCCGAAAGGCTTATTTCATCCTTTCTGTCACTTTTTTTCTTTGTCTAAGTCAATATACTATAAAACTTATTTTCACCTAAAGAAGAATCTCCCGTTGCCCTTTATTGTTTGGAGCAGATAAAATACCCATCTCTTGCAGTTGTTCAATGATATTTGCTGAACGATTATACCCTATCTGTAATTTTCGTTGCAGATAAGAAATGGATGTTTTTTGGTCAGTAAGAATAATCTCTTTAGCCTTCTCATAAAATTCATCTAAATCACCAACGATACCTGTTCCTCCTAAAGAGTTTCCATCTTCAGGGACTAAGTAGCGTTCATCATAATCAGGAGCTCTTTGTTCTTTTAAAAATTCAACTATCTGTTCAACTTCTTCTTCAGAGTTCCACGGAGCATGTATTCTAACCAATCCATTTGTTCCAGGAGGAGTAAAGAGAGCATCTCCTTTTCCTAACAGGCTGTCTGCACCCAACGCATCTAAAATAACTTTAGAATCAATTCTTTGCCCTACTCTATACGAAAGTCTTGATGGTAAGTTCGCTTTAATCAGACCTGTCACAACATCGACACTTGGTCTTTGTGTTGCTACGATTAAGTGAATTCCAGAGGCTCTAGCCATTTGAGCAAGCCTTGCAATAGAGTATTCAACATCTTTTCCACCATTCATCATAAGGTCAGCCAACTCATCAATAACCACAACAATAAAAGGAATCGTATCTTGACCTCTTTTTTTCATCTTTTCATTATAGGTATCAATATTTTTCGTTCGTGTCTCTGCCATCATCTTATAACGGCGTTCCATCTCCCCTACCATATTGGATAACGCTGCGATGGCTTTTACTGCATCGGTAATAACAGGAGTAATCAGATGTGGAATATCATTATAGATAGAGAACTCCAACATTTTAGGGTCTATTAACATCAACTTTAAACTGTCGGGGTCATTTCTATAGAGCAGTGAAAGAATCATGGCATTAATTCCTACTGATTTACCCGAACCTGTTGTTCCTGCAATAAGTAAGTGTGGCAACCTTTTTAAATCAGTTACAAAGGCATTTCCTACAATATCTTTACCCATAGCAATGGTCAATGGCGACTTGGAGGTAGTGAAAATTTCACTCTCTAAAATATCACGCAGGTAAATGGTATCGAACGAGTCGTTAGGAATTTCAATTCCAACTACATCACGCCCAGGGATAGGTGCTTGAATACGAATGGTTTCTGCTCGAAGTGCCATGGCTAAGTCATCTTGTAAACTTAAAATTTTAGAGACTTTTACATTTGCAGCGGGTTTAAACTCAAACGTTGTAACCAACGGTCCAGAATAAATGTCCATAACCTCTCCAGAGATTTTAAACTGTGACAATTTACCTAAAAGCTCATGTACTTTTCTATCAATTTCGGCTTCATCTATTTTTTGTTTTGTTGAAGGAGCTTCTGTTAAGAACTCCAAATAAGGTAAGATAAAATCTTTAGGTTCATCCATCTCCCCCTTTTCCATCTCATCCATAAGTTGACGATTGTGTTCTAACTCTTCTATAATATTAAGCGAAGAAGAAACATTAATACTATCCTCTAAAACTTCTTTTTTTTCAATTGGTTTCTTAAACTCTTCAACAACCATTCGAGTCTGCTTTAATGGTTGTTGATTTATAATCTCAATATTACCAATATCATCAATAGGTCTCTCTTCTAACATTGCTATTTCATCTTCATTTTTAGGAAGTTTTTTCTTTTTATGCACTATTTTTTTAGGCATTTTAGATTTGAGCGTTTTTGGTTGTACTTTTTTCCTCACTCTTCGTTCTGCTACAATAGTTGTCATCTTATCTGTACTTTTTTTATCAAAAAATGGATTATCAATCTGTGCTAAAATAGGAGAAATTCCCTCCCAAACAAAATTTTTGTACTTAATAATCTTTTTCCATACTCCTTGTAGATTCGGAATTTCATCTAAAATAAGTATAAAACCAATACTCATAGAGAGCAACCACGAAAGCCATAAACCTGCTTTACCTATATAAGGATATAAAAACTCATAAAGTGTTCGCCCAATACTTCCACTATTGTAAATATTTACTACTAAACTTTGCAAAAGAATAAGGGATATAAGTAGAATCATCCAACCAACATAAAACTCTATATCTTTTAATAGCTTTTTATTCTTATACAATTGATATAAAGGGTAAATAAGTATGAGCAAATCCACATACGCCAAGTACCCAAATAACTGGATATTAGTCTCTCCATAAACTTTGCCTATCTGTCCTACCGTTTCAGTAGAGTGAAATATCGTTGAGAAAGCACCATATAAAAAGAGAATAAAAAATATAATAATAAGAATATGCACTTAAAACTCCTAAAAAATTTAGAAAATTATAACATTTTTTTAGAGAAACTCCCAAAATATCGCTGTTTTAATCTGTTTTTGACATTATTTGAATAAATTTCTTGTTTTTTTAAAAAAAAAATTGTAAAATTAATCTAACTTAATTATTACAAAGGATGATTTAATGAAAAAAGCAGAATTTATTGATGCAGTAGCAGAAAAATCGGGTTTATCTAAAAAAGATGCAAATGAGGCACTTAACGCGATATTAGAGACTATTACAGAAGCTTTAAAAGCTAAAAAAACGGTTAGTTTTATTGGTTTTGGTTCATTTTCAACAGTAGCAAGAGCAGCAAGAGAAGCAAGAGTACCACTAACTGGTAAAACGGTGCAAATTCCAGCAAGAAATGCTGTTAAATTTAAAGTTGGTAAATCTTTAAAAGATACTGTGGCATAATTTAAGATTTATTTAAGTCTAGCACTGTATAATTGCATTCCAACTTTAGTTTGGAATGTGCCACAGTGATGGAATTGGTAGACTTGGTAGACTCAAAATCTTCTGCCTTAGGGCGTGTCGGTTCGAATCCGACCTGTGGTACCACTTTTTTAATTTCCCAATTCATTCTTTTTTAATTTTAAATTATCTGTTACCTTTCTTCGATAAAATCAAATCAATAAAATATTAATTCAAAAATTTGTAGGTTCGATTTCATCAGACATCGTCCTACCATAGGAAATCCATGAAATTAGTCGTAGCCATCACAGGTGCATCAGGTGTCGAACTAGGCATTAAATTTATAGAACATCTTCCCAAAAATATTGAAGTACATCTTATTACATCAAACAACGCTTTAACCGTTAACCATTTTGAAAAAAGTAACATTACCTTTCATGATAACAGTAATATCGCTTCCTCTATCGCTTCGGGTTCATTCCAAGTAGATGTAACGGCTGTTATACCATGCAGTATGAACTCTTTGGCAAAAATTGCTTGTGGAATTGCTGATAATTTGGTAACTCGTGTAGCATCCGTAGCACTTAAAGAGCAAAAAAAATTACTTTTAGCTCCAAGAGAGTTACCCTTTTCAGCCATAGCATTAGAAAATATGGAAAAATTGGCTAAACTACATGTTATTATTGCCCCACCCGTAATGGGCTACTATTCAAAGTCTCATACTATTGATGAGATGGAACGCTTTATTATTGGAAAATGGTATGATGTACTAGGAATAGAAAACAACTTATATGAAAGATGGAAATAAAATGAGAAGAGCAATTTACCCAGGAACATTTGACCCCATTACCAATGGTCATGTAGATATAATAACCCGTGCTTCTACCATGTTTGATGAAATTATTGTAGCTGTTGCAGACAACCCAAAGAAAAAGCCAATGTTCACGATTGAACAACGTATAGAGATGGCGAAAAAACCTGTACAGTCATTAACTAATGTAAAAGTGATTGGTTTTTCATCTCTATTGGTTGATTTATCAGATGAGTTAGAGGCGAATATTGTGATTAGAGGAATACGAGCCGTTAGTGATTTTGAATATGAATTTCAGATGGGTTATGCCAACTCTTCATTAAAAAAAGAGCTAGAGACTATTTTTTTAATGCCCAGTCTCGAATATGCATTTATTAGCTCTTCTATTGTTCGTTCTCTATTACCTTTTGATGGGAAAATAGAGCATCTTGTACCTCATTGTATATTGGGAGATATTCAATCCAATTTAACAAATAAAAAGGCTCTATAGATGTATGTGCTATTTGAAGGCATAGATACGTGTGGAAAGAGTACTCAAATTGAGCTTGTAGCTAAAGCATTTGATGGTAGTATTATTACAAAAGAGCCAGGTGGAACAGAGTTTGGAAAACAGGCTAGAGAGATACTTTTAAAAGATTCTCTCTCTTCTAAACGAGCTGAATTGCTACTTTTTTTGGCAGATAGAGCTGAACATTATGAACAAATTATTAAACCAAATAGAGATAAATTGGTTATTTCGGATAGAGGATTTTTATCTGGAATAGGATATGCTTTAGCCAATGGCGATTTTGAATTTGACTATTTGGTAGCGTTAAATAAATTTGCACTAGAAGATAACTTTCCAGACTTAATTGTACTCTTTCTAATAGATATAGAGACTCTGCAACAACGTACTTCAGAGAAAATACTTGATGGTATAGAACTGCGTGGATTGGAGTATCTGATTTCAGTGCAGAAACATATGCAAGAGAGTTTGAAAAAGCTTGATATTCCCTATCTATTAATAGATGCTACAGACTCCATAGAGAATATATCTAAAGAAATCTCAAAAAGAGTATCAAGCTTATAAAACTAGGAAATGGTACTTTAGCTCCATAGTGTGAGGCTAAAAGCCTCACTTCCTGCTTTACTCTACACTCTCCATAAGTATTCCAATAATATCACTCATGGTCAAAATACCTTGAAGTTCATTATTATCAATAATCAATAGACGTTTAATACTTCGATTAACCATCATTCGGGATGCATATTGGACATTTAATTTTGCAGATACAGATACTGCTGGAATAGCAGCAATATCATAAACATTCAATAAATCAATATCTCCATCCTCTGCAACAATACTCTGTAAGATATTCTTAAATGTTACCAAACCATAAGCACCATCAGGAGAACTCTTTTCAACAATAACGGAGCGTACTGCATGTTTTTTCATTAACTCCAAAGCATCTCTTACAGATGCCATAGGCGAGACTTTGATTAATTTTTCTGATTGGGTCATTACATTTTCAACGAGCATTTTATCTTCCTTTTAAATACTTTAAAATATATTTTAACATTTTTTACATAAGAGTTCTCATATAAAGAGCAAAAACTCTCTATATCATTGATTTTATATCGTGTTCAAACTTATGAAGTTCTTTGATATCTAAACCTGCTACATGACTTAACGGTAGTGTAAATATTAGACCACCATTTGTAGAACTGTCCAAATTTAACTCCACACGAATTGCTTTCATTACTTTCATAGATAATTTTCTAGGAAGAATAAAAAGGAGAAGAGATACATTCTCTTCTAGTGTTAAACCAAAAAAAACTTTTTTCTCTTCAAGACCAATATTTTTACCATGAATAATGGTAACCCCACCTGCACCAGCTTCTTTGGCTACATCAATGGCTGCCTCTTCATCTTTATCTTCTATAATAGCTACTAATGCTGTAAACTTCATCTATTCGACTCCTTCTAATCTTTCTTTTTCAAGTTTTTTACTTTTATACTCTGCATAAATACCGTATCCCATTACCGTTAGCATCGGAAACAGTGAAGCAAATGCAATTAATCCAAACCCATCAATAAGAGGATTTCGTCCTTCTATATTTGTTGCCAAACCAATACCTAATGCCGCCACCAAAGGCACAGTAACCGTTGAAGTGGTTACTCCTCCTGTATCGTATGCAATAGGGATAATATGTTTTGGTGCAAAATAAGTCAAAATAATAACCAAACTGTAACCTACTATAATATAGTAATGAATTGGATCGCCTTGAACCAAACGATATGCCCCTAAGGAAATACCAATTGCAACCCCTAATGCTACCACAGTTCGTAATACATTTTGCTTGATAACACCTTCTGAAATATCTTGTACTTTAATTGCAATAGCTAAGAGTGCTGGTTCTGCCATGGTTGTTGAAAAACCAATCATAAACCCAAATAGATAAATAAGTAAGTTATTATCTTGGCTTGTTAAATCATTGGCAATACTCTCTCCAATGGGGAAAAGCCCCATTTCTAAACCAACAATAAAGGCATATAGACCTAGAATAACCATTATGATACCTGTAATAATCTTTGGAAGATGAGGAACAGATTTTTTAATAATAGCATATTGAAAAAAGAAGATTACAATTAAAATAGGTGCTATATCTTTTATAACTCCTAAAAGTTCTAATATCATATTGACAAAAGAGAAACCATGTACTTCTGCTACCTCTTGAGCTACCTTGGCAACTTCACTAATAACAACCGTTGAAGAGGTATCGGCAAAAGAGTAGACAACGATTCCATAAACTTGAACAAATATCATGGGGGTCAAAGAGGCAAAAGCAATAAGTCCAAAACCATCAATAACAGGATTACGACCTTTGATACTTGATGCCAAACCAATACCTAATGCAGCAACCAAAGGAACGGTAACGGTTGAGGTAGTTACCCCTCCACTATCGTACGCCAAGCCAATAATCTCTTTTGGTGCAAAAAAAGTGACCAAAACTACAAGAATATACCCTGAAATAATATAATACTGAATGGGGTGACCAAGAAGAATACGAAATGTTCCAAGTGTAATAGCAAAACCAACAGAGAAAGCAACGGTCATTCTTAACCAAAAGGCATCAACAAGCCCTCCTGATATAATCGAAGCTTTATCTGCAATCGCAATCAGTGCAGGTTCAGCAACCGTAGTTGCAAATCCAATAGTAAAAGCAAAAAGTAAAAGCCAAAAAGTTGAACCTTTTTTTGCAAAATCAATAGCAAGATTTTCGCCCACAGGAAAGATACCTAGTTCAAGCCCACGAATAAAAAGAGCCAATCCAACTGCAACAATGGTTAATCCAATAACAATAGAAGTCAAATTATCAGGCATAGATTGAATAATAAAGGTCTGAAAAAATGCTACCACAATAATAATAGGTAGCAAATCTTTAAATGAATTTTTAAGGTCCTGGGAAAATATTTTTATGCTTTCTTTCATGAATAGAGTATACATAAAATACAATTAACAATAAATTTTAATAGAGACTTTTTTCCTACCTAAAGAGAAGTGTAACAAAATAATATAAATTTCAAAATATAATTAAATTATTTTATATAAACTTAAATATCTTATAACTCTAAACATGTTCCAATACCCGAAGATGTTAAAATTTCTAATAAAATTGAGTGTTCAACCCTTCCATCAATAATGTGTGCTTTTTTTACTCCACCACGTAATGCTTCGATACATGCATCTACTTTAGGAACCATCCCACCATGAATCGTACCATCTGCTTTAAGAGCATTGGTTTGATGTATATCCAAAGTAGAGAGTAAATTCATATCTTTATCTAAAACACCTTTTGTATCTGTCAAAAAGACCACTTTTCTTGCTTTTAAAGCAATAGCTACTTGACTAGCAGCTAAATCTGCATTGATATTAAACCCAGGGTGTCCAAGGGTAGAAGCAGAAGCAATAGGAGCAATAACAGGTACAAATCCATCATCAATGATATTACACACCACTTTAGGATTAACATTTTGAATAACCCCTGTATATCCAAAATTTTCAAAGTCTTTAGGAATGGCTTCTAAAAGATTGGCATCTTTTCCAGATAGACCTATAGCAGAGCCACCTTGATTATTTAGAAGGGAAACAATCTCTTTATTAATCTCTCCAGAAAGTACCATTTCAGCTATTCTCATAACCTCTTTGGTTGTTACCCTCTGTCCATCAATAAACTTGGTCTCTACTCCTAAATCAGTAAGTAAATTAGTAATACTTCTACCACCACCATGAACAATAATAGGTTTCATACCTACCGTATGAAGCAGAACAATATCTTGTGCAAACTGTTGTTTAAGCAGTTCAGAAGTTTGAGCAGAACCACCATATTTAATAACAATTTTTTCATTTCTAAATTTCTTAATATAAGGCAGTGCCTCTAAAAGGGTTCTTACAATATCCAGTTTATCTTTCATACTTATACTCTCCAATATACGTGTCAATTTTCTTTAAAACATTACTTTTAATCTGCAATTCTAACTGCATAACTGAAAGGTGTAACTGAAAATCTTGCATTTTAACCTTATCTTTCTCTGTAACTAAAAGAGAAGTAGCACCTAAAGATAACATCTTCTCTGCTAAAAGGCTTTCATCAAAATAAGCATGGTCTTCTAAAAAACAATCTCCTACAATATTATAATTAACCAAGAATGGTTTTAATCGTTCTGGGTTAGATATAGCTGTTACAAGAAACATCTTTTCTGTCTCATTTTTAAAACTCACTTTCCGTTTAAAATCAAGCTCTTCATAGAGATTTAAATCTGAAAAAACTTTAGAAAAATAGAACTCACGAAAAGGTCCAGCAGGAAAAGGCATGTAATTTTTAACTGTTTTAGGAAAAAGAAGAATTTCAAACTTTTTAATAGCGACACGATTAAACCCATCATCTAAAAAAATAACGTTAGCTCCTCTACTAAGGGCTAAATTAATAGCAGTTTCACGATTTTCACTCACAATTACTGAAGCATTTTTTAAAGAATTTGCTATCAGCATAGGTTCATCGCCAGAATTAAAAACATCGGTTAATATCTGACCCTTAGAACTAACCTCAATCAAGCCCCTACTCTGCCTACCATATCCTCGTGAGATAACAGTTACATTATCATATCTAGAAGCCAATGCAATTATAAAAGGGGTTTTACCTGACCCTCCTACCGTTAAGTTTCCTATACTAACAATAGGTACAGAATAGCTTTTTTTTATTGTAAACACTCTTCTAAGAAACATGATAAATGCATAAAGTAAGGATAAAGGAGAGAGAAGAAAAATAATAACCCAATCAAGAATATTGGGTTTAAAAAATAGTCTCTCAAAAAAAGAGACAGATTTTTGATATTTACTCATTAAATATGTGCATTTGCTACTTTTTTAACTGCATTACATACAGCAATGACTTCTGCATCACTCAAAGAAGTATAAATAGGTAAAGACATTACACGTTGAAAACAACCCAATGCCACGGAGTAATCAAATACTTTCATTGAATATTTTTGTTTATAGTACTCTGTTAAGTGTAGAGGCATGTAGTGTACAGAGATACCTATCCCCTCTTTTTTAAGTTCATTAACAAAGAAGTCACGATTTTTATCAATCTCTACAATGTATTGGCTTACAATATCACCATCTACTAAGTTCGGTAACTTTACATGTTTTAGATTTGAAAGAAGATTATTATAGGTAGAAGCTATCTCTTGTCTTCTGCGAATTTTCTTAGTCAACGCTTCAAAATCAGCTAAACAATACGCTGCTTCAAGTTGCCCCAAATCATATTTCCAACCAATATCAACAACATCATAAATGTAATTAACATTTCCAAACTCGTCACAAACTTTACCCTTCATACCATGAAAGGCTAAGAGTTCTGCACGTTCATGTATTTTGGGATCATTAGTGACCAACATACCTGCATTTACAAGTGAGTTACACAGATGTGGAGCAAAAGAGAAAACTGTAATATCTGCTCCTGTATTTCCAATATAATTCCCTTGATATTTTGCACCCATTGCATTTGATGCATCTTCAATAACTTTTACTTTATACTCTTTTGCTAAAGCATAAACTTTTTCCAAATCAAGAATATTTCCTGCCATATGGTTAACAACAATTGCTTTTAGCTTTTTACTTTGGTTCTTTTTTAAAGCAACTTCCAACTTATTTAAATCAATATTGTAATTTTTACTTTCAATATCTATAAAAATTGGCTCAGCATCAAAATGCCTCACTGCTTGAGGAATAGAGGGAAAGACATTAATACTACAAATGACCTTATCCCCCCGTTTGAAATTCAAAGCACACATCGCTAAATGTAGTGCAGAAGTACCATTGCTTGTTGCAATTGCATGTTTACACCCAATGAATTCTCTAAATGAGTTCTCTAATTTTTCAACTTTTTGATTATCTGAAAATGTTAGAACATCATCTATATATTGTTTTGTATTATCATGAATCGATGGTTTAAAAAACTCTATTTTATTTTGCATATTATTTCACTTTATTTATTTTTTATCCAATGTCTAGTATACTATATTTTCATTAAATTTCATGTTAATAAAAATTAATTTTAATATTTTTTGTTATTATCTATTCAATTGCACTCTATATCGCCCAATTTTTCTAACTCTGCACACGAAAATCCAGCTTTTTGTCGAGCATCAACATTCATATATGGGCGATATTTAGTTAAAAGTTTATACTTATTTAATATTTTAAAGTAAACAGAATAATCTAAAGCTTGTTCATCACAAAGATATTTAAACCATCTATCCCCTTTTTGTACATGTACAATCTCTTCATCATAAATAATATGAAGAGCTTCAATTAATTTTTTAACCTTAGGAAGCTTACGTTTGTTGTCCAATTTTTTAATAATTTGAGGATTGACATCCAACCCACTTGCTTCATAATAACGAGGAATAATTGCCATACGGTCTAAACTGTTTTCTGCTGTATGTACCGATGCATCAAAAAGTCCACAATGCACAGGAAAGTCTCCATAAGAAAACCCTAACTCATTTAGTAAATCATTGAGCATCTTATAGTGTCGAATCTCATCTTCTGCTACTTCTAACCAATCAAGCTTATACCGTTGGGGCATTTGGGGAAATCTATAAACAGCATCTAATGCTAAATCAATAGCTGAATACTCTATATGAGTAATAGCATGCACCAGTGTAGCCAAGCCCTCTTTAGTATCAAAATCTTTTCGTGTTTTCAATGCTTTTGGCTCTACAATTTGACATCTATCGCTGTATGAGGGTTCTTTAAATAGAATGGGAGAGAATCCTTGGTAGGGTATAAATTCATTTTGGCTACAATACTCCAAACATTGTTGTGTACGTTTTTCTTTGATTTCGATGCAATCACTTGTAATCGCTTCTTCTAAAATGTTATATATATTCATGACAAAATTATACCAAATAAAATAGGAAATCTAAATAAGATGGAAATTAAAATTCAACCCATGGGTGTAACCCAAACCAACTGCTATATTGTTACCATAGACAATAAAGACTTAATTATTGATCCAGGGATGTATGCAACTTCATGGGTGCTAAAAAATACCAATAATCCTGTTGCTATTTTAAATACCCATGGTCATTACGATCATGTTTGGTCAAATGCAGAGTTAAAAGAGAAACTAAACGTTCCTATCTATATTCATAAAGATGATGCTTTTATGTTAGAGAAGTGTGTTCTAGGACAAAACCCTCCAAAAAGCAAAGCAGATATTTTAGTAAATGGTGATGAACTTTTAGAGATTAATGGTATTAACGTTCAATACCGTCATTTTGCAGGACATACACCTGGTAACTCTATTATAGAAATACAAGATGTATGGTTCTCTGGCGATTTTCTTTTTCAACAATCCATAGGACGTTGGGATTTTCCATTCTCTTCAGGAGAAGCAATGGCTAAAAGTTTAGAAAAAGCAATGAAAATTAATGATGATTTTACACTGTATCCAGGTCATGGTATGACTAGCACACTACGACAAGAACAGAGAGGAATGCCTATGTGGCTTAACTATGTAAAGAATAATTAAAAATTTATTTTAAAGCTCTAGTTTAAAACTAGAGCTTACTTTTCATAAGAAAATTTATATCCTCTTCTACGTACCGTATGAATTACTTGAAAACCTAAAATACTTTTTAATCTTTTTCTAATTTGATTAATTGCTACTTCGACGGTATTATCAGAAACGTACTCTGGTTCTTCCCAAAGAGCATTAATAATCTCATCTTTTGAAAAGACTCTCTCTTCTCTCAACGCTAAATACGCCAAAATATCAAATGTTTTACCATTTAAAGATACTATTTTATCATCATATTCTATTTTCTTATTGACAATATCTATAACTAATTTTCCAACATCAATCTGTGTTCCAAAAAGTTTCCTCATGTTTGAGAGAACTCTAACAGCGATAAGCTCTACTGAATCAATGTGATTAATCAACACATCGTCCACACCTAAAGAAAAAAGAGGGATTTGATTTTCAATATCTTTTGTTAAAACAATAATTTTTGTCTCTCTTTTTTTCTTTTTTACTTCATTGCTGTACTTTTCTAAGGTATAGCGTTCTCCTTCATCTACGATAATGATCAGTTCATAGTGCCTAAAGTCCGTGAAGTTTGTTGCGTCGTATAAATCTCTTGCATTATCAACAATACAGATAAAATACTTTTCAAGCTCAATCTCCAACTCTTTTATGAATTCATCATCAAAACCAATGGTTAATATTCTCATTATTATCCTAATCTATGATATATTCAAAAGTTATATCAAAATAACACTTATTTAGAAATAAGATATTTTTTTAATACTTTTAATTATATTTTCTTAAAGTTATTTGAAGTAACTTATATTCCTTTAATTATACCTTATTTTTTGCTCATTTGAAAATAAATTTACTATTTAGTCTATTTTCTTTAGCTTTTTAGCTTTTATATAAACTCTTTTGGGTGCAGGATAGCCCTCTACCGTTTTATTTTGGTCATTTTTATCTAAAAAGTCATCTAGAGATTGTGTGTTAATCCATTCTGTTCTACGTTGCTCGGAAGCTTCTGTTTTAACTGTATCTAAAACTTCAACCTCATTAAACCCTGCTCGATAACACCAATTTTTTAAAGCAGACACGGTTGGAATGAAATAGATATTTCTCATTTTAGAGTAACGATCACGTGGAGTTAAACAAACTTCCTCCTCTCCATCAATCATAAAAGTATCTAAAATAAGCTCTCCTCCCTCATTTAAGCCCTTAAAGAGAGATTTTAACATCCCAATAGGGTCAGCTCTATGATAGAGTACACCTAAGCAGAAGAGTACATCAAATTTATGCTCATAAAACTCTACATGTTCTACACCTAAAAGTTCATACGTTATATCACTCTGTATAAAATGATTCAAAAATTTGAATTGACAATAGGTTACAGCAGAAGGGTCAAAACCAATCAATCTTTTAGGGTTATCTTCTGTCATTCTAAAAAGATAATAACCGTTGTTACAACCTATATCTCCTACAATTTTATCTTTTAGATTAAAATGTGGACGAAGTAAATCGTATTTAAAATTACTTTTCCATTCACTGTCAATAAACGTTTCAGAGACTTGAAAAGGACCTTTTCGCCAAGGATGTATCAGTTTTGCTGAATCATAGATATGTTGTTCTTCTTCTACGGTTAAGCCCGTGGTTAATATCTCAACAGTATCGCCAAGCTTAATTTGTACAGTAGAGGGGTTAGGGAGAGCTGAAATAGCTTCCCAATAACGTTTTATATTTTTCCAGTCAAGACATTTTAAACGCTCTTGACGCAATAAATCAAGGTCTATTTTCTGCATTAATTTTTAACAGTAACCTTAATCATTTTCTGTTCAACTACTGGTCTATCAGCAGTCGCCGTTTTTGTATTTTCAATTTTTCTAACAACCTCTTGACCTGAAACGACTTCTCCAAAGATAGTATACCCTCCATTTAAAAAAGGTGTGGCTTTGGTAGTAATAAAAAATTGACTACCATTAGTATTTGGTCCATGATTTGCCATTGCCAAGATAAATGGTCTATCAAATACCACATTGGGTGCATGTTCATTTACAAACTCTTTTTTCCAAATAGATTCACCACCTCTACCTGTACCTGTAGGGTCTCCCCCTTGAATCATAAAATCTTTAATAACTCTATGAAAAATCAAACCATCAAAATAACCATCTTTGGCATGGGTTACAAAATTTTCAACAGCTAAAGGAGCAACTTTAGGAAACATTTTTAAAACAATATCTCCTTGATTGGTTTTCAATGTTACCAATGTTCCCTCTTGCTTCTTGTCCGAATTATTTATAGCTGTTTTTATTGCTTCTGGAGTTGTTGCATTGCTATCTTTTGCATTACATCCTGTAAACAACATAAAAAGTATTGCTATAGAAGTTAGTACTATTTTTTTCATATATCTGCCTCACATTTATCAATTTTTAACTCGTTAAGAAGTTTTGTAAAAAAACCTCCACCTACTCTATGTACATCATCATGAAACTCTATAATAATTCCATGTAAATCAGCTCTATCTTTAGAGATTTTTTCAAAAATAAATGGGGTCATCCCTGTTTCGGCTTTGACTTTATCAATAGCCTCATTTACCTCTTTACATAGAGCCTCTTTATCTTCAAAAATAAGACTTAAGGTCTCATAACGCTCTTCCATTCTCATATGTGCTTTAAATTTACGACTATTAGACACCGTACTACCTTGCGTATTGAATTTCTCTTTTTTCACGAATCACATTAACCTTGATTTCGCCTGGGTATTGTATCTTATTTTCTATCTCTTTTGCAATCTCTTTAGATAATAAATAGACATTTGCATCATCAATTTTGCCTGCATCTACAAAAATACGAATCTCTCGACCTGCATTAATAGCAAAAGCATCGATTACCCCTTTTTTAGAGAGAGCAATCTTTTCAATATCTTTAACACGTTTAACAAAACTTTCAAGAACCTCTCGTCTAGCACCTGGTCGTGTTGCACTCAACACATCAGCGGCACAAACAGCTGCAGACTCAACTCCATCTGGCTCTTCATGACCATGATGAGCATAAATTGCATTGATAACGGTTGGATGTTCATCGTAACGTTTACAAATCTCAACTCCTAAATCAACATGACTTCCTCCATGCTCTTGAGTGAGTGCTTTACCAATATCGTGTAGAAGCCCTGCACGTAAAGCAAGCTTCTCATCGCCACCCATCTCTGCTGCCATGATAGATGCAAGTTTCGCCACTTCAAGTGTATGAGCTAAGGCATTCTGCCCATAACTGGCACGATACTTCATCCGTCCAAGCAGTTTCATTAGCTCTTCATGCATCGGTAAAAGACCCAATTCAACAACAATGTTTTCGCCATCTTCTAGAATTTTTTGTTCAAATTCCTCTTTTACTTTCGTATGAACTTGTTCAATTCGTCCAGGATGGATTCTTCCATCTTTAATTAAAAGCTCTATCGTTTTAGTAGCAATAGCACGTCTATAGAGATTAAAGTTTGAAACAAGAATAACACCAGGTGTCTCATCAATAATAATATCCACCCCTAAAAGTTGTTCAAGACTTTTAATATTTCGTCCCTCTTTGCCTATAATACGACCCTTATGTTCATCACTTGGTAAGTTAACAATATTAATAAGTCTCTCTCCTGCAAACTCTCCTGCATAACGGGTAACAGCTTGGGACAGTATATAATTGGCTCGTTTTTTTGCCTCTTGCTCTGCTATCTTCTCTTGTTTTCGTATACTAAGGGCTATCTCTAATTTTGACTCTTCTGAAACTTGCTCCAAAAGATGTTTTTTTGCCTCTTCTTTGGTTAACCCTGCACCTTTAGACAACATAGAGATAAGCGAGTCTATCTCTATCTTTTTCTGCTCTTCTAGCGTCTCTAAATAGTTCTCTTTTTTCTCTATATTCTTTTTACTTTTAAATAACTCTTTCTCTTTTTTACGCAGAGCCTTATGCTCTAAATCCAATTGGGTTGTCTGCTTTGTAACGTCTAAAACTTTATCTTGGAATTTTTTATCTAAAAGCACCTCTTCTTCTTTAATCTTTACTTGTGCTTCATGTAAAACATGCTCTGCTTCATACTCTATTGCTGATGCTTTTGCTTTTGCTTCAGCCTCTAAATGCTTAAATTGCTTACTATTTTCATTACGCATAAAGAGATAGGTCATCCCTACCCCCAAAAGCATAAAAACTATATATATTAATGTACTTTCTATCATATTTTCTCCTATTTAAGGAGCCTAAATCCTTGGTTTTCATTTAAAAAACTATTTTTAGGTGTAAAATATCCATTTCCCTTAATATCATGACTCTGGGTTATAATTTCAGAACTAACACAATATTCTCGTCCAACAAATATGATTTCTTTAATGTTTTTACTGTTTTTTTCAAAAAATCTATCGTAAAATCCTTTACCAAATCCTACGCGTCTTAGTGTGCTGTCTATCCCAAGTACAGGGACTATCGCTAAATCTATTTTTTTAGTATATCTGTTTGAATTATTAGGCTCTTTTACACCAAATTTTTTTATTTTTAAAGGCAATCTATATTTTACCAAGCTAAAGCTTTTACCTTCCATAAATGGAACTAAAACAACCTTTTTCTCTTTTCTTAACTCTCTTATTAAACTAGAAATATTAACCTCTATTTTCAAAGGAATATAAAGCATTATTACCTTAGAATCCCTATTTTTTATCAATGAGAAGAGTTTTTTTAGCACCAATTTATCTAGTGCATAACGGTTGCCCCTCTTTTTACTTCTAAGTTTTTCTAAGCATTGATTTCTAAATTTTTGTTTATCCATAATTTTGTACTTTATCTTTTTTTTGATATAATCCCTAAAATTTACTTATAAAAAGACTATATTTAACAATGATACATACATTTTATCTACTTTTAACACTAATATTTTTATTCTCTGCCTGCAATGATACCTCTACAGAGAAGAAAGAGTTACCTGTTATTAAAAAAGAATCTTCACCTCAAAATGCTCTACCTAAAACAGAAACTATCAAAACGCACAGTATTCCCAAGCCTCCTTCAAAGAAGTACACTTTTACATTTAAAGATTTACAACATCAAACATCTACTCTTCAAATGCAAGACGATATTTATCGTTTTTCCAATATTGAACAGCCTATTGTTATGGTTACTCTATTTTCAACATGGTGTCCACCTTGTCGAGGTCAAATCCCACATTTGACTAATCTACAAAAAAAGTTTAAAAAAGAGCTCTTTATCGTTGGTGCTTTGGTGCATGATGATATTAAAGATAATAATCTTCAAAAATTTATTAATGCAGAAAAAGCACTCTTTTTTATATCAAGAAATCAAAAGGATAACCTAAAATTTGCTGATATGATTACCCCTAAGTTAAGGCTAGGAAAAGAGTTTCCCATGCCCCTTATGATTCTATTTTTTAAGGGGAAGTACTTTACGCATTATGAGGGTTCTATGCCCGAAGAGATGATAGAGAGTGATATAGAACAACTGTTAAAAAAGTTAAATAATTAAGATAAAAAAGGTCAACACACAATGTTTAATATACTAAAAAAAGTTTTTGGTAGAACCAATAAGGCTATCAAAGAAATAGCACCCGTAAAAAAAAAGAAGATTACCCAAGATGAGTTTGAAGATATTCTATTAGAAGCAGATGTCAACTACGAGTTGGTTGAAAAATTTTTAGAAGAGTTACCAAGTACAATCAACAGAGGCAATGCCTACAACGCACTCATCTCTGTCTTTCAATACAAAGCAGATTGGAAAAGAGAGAGCGAACATACACCTTTTGTAGATATGATTATTGGGGTCAATGGAGCAGGAAAAACAACCACCATTGCAAAACTAGCACGACTGCAACAAAAAAATGGTCGAACGGTTGTCATGGGAGCAGCAGACACCTTTAGAGCCGCAGCAATAGAACAACTAACACAATGGGCAAATAAGCTTAATGTGCCTATTGTATCAACACAACAAGGGCATGACCCATCTGCTGTTGTCTACGATACAATATCTTCAGCTTTGGCAAAAAAAATTGACCATATTCTGATTGATACGGCAGGAAGACTTCATACCCAGACCAATTTAGGTAAAGAGCTAAAAAAAATGGTTCGTATCGCAGATAAAGCTCTACCCAATGCACCTCATCGAAAAATGCTTATTTTAGATGGGACTCAAGGGAGTTCAAGTATCAACCAAGCAAAGGTTTTTAATAAACTTATAGGTATAGATGGTATAATTATTACAAAACTGGATGGAACAGCAAAAGGTGGTTCGGTACTTTCAATAGCCCATGAACTCCAAATGCCAATCTATTACATAGGAACAGGAGAACAACCTGATGACCTCATTCCTTTTAAAGCTAACGACTACGTTAACACTATCTTGGATGAAATTTTTATATAGACCCTTTATCTATATATCAATT
>Ga0256826_1000559_pt1 | contig 22747 bp, 22 predicted proteins | sample CV79metaG_FD_185975 | JGI IMG/M metagenome (GOLD analysis project Ga0256826, IMG submission 185975) | Hydrothermal vent microbial communities from East Pacific Rise, Pacific Ocean - CV79 | ecosystem: Environmental > Aquatic > Marine > Hydrothermal vents | place: Pacific Ocean: East Pacific Rise...
GTTATCGGTGAAGGATTCAAATATGCTCGGCATGTGGCCAAAATTGAAGTTTTTCGCAACAGTGAATCGCTGTTGCGTGATCAGGTCACTGGAGTTATTGCTCTGGTCAGTGATGAGCCGATCAGTGCTGATTATATCTTTCGTCTGGACGAGGCCTCTGAAATTGCAGCGTTTATTGAAAAACGCTTCTTAACAGACATCCGTAGGACTGCGAATCACACCACACTTCTGATTAACGGGGAACGGGTGATCATGAAAAATTTTGTTCAGGATGCACTAGCTGGAAGCATTGAAGGATTTGTAAGCTCACTAAAACTTGGTGAAAAAGCCAAAGATGTTCAAACTCTGGATATTCGAATTAACCTTTTCAACACCTGATTCCCAATGAAAAAGATACTTTTTCCGTTTTTTCTGACCCTTCTCATCCTTCTTCTTCCGCCGGCTCTCTTTGCAGGAGGGTCCATCAGGGTCGCCTCAACCACTTCAACCAGAAATTCTGGATTACTGGAGTACCTCCTGCCACTTTTTAAAGCAAATAGTGGTATCGATGTACATATTCTCGCAGTTGGAACCGGTGCAGCATTAAAACTTGGTCAAAAGGGAGATGTGGACGCAGTTCTCGTGCATGCCGAAGATCTTGAAAAACAGCTTGTGGATGAAGGATATTTTATTGACCGACAAGAGGTGATGTACAACGATTTTGTTATTTTGGGTCCCACGGATGATCCAGCCGGGATAAAAAACATACACAGTGTTGTTGCTGCTTTTACAAAAATTCGAACGTTACAGGCAAACTTTGCCTCACGAGGTGATAATTCAGGTACAAATATGCGGGAAAACCGCATCTGGGCAACCACAGGAAAAATGCCATCCAGAAAAGATAAGTGGTATCTTTCCACCGGGCAGGGACAGGCAAAATGTATCCGGATCGCAGCGGAAAAACGGGCTTACACCATCACTGACCGTGGTACCTGGCTCTCCATAAAAGACAGGGGAAATCTTGATCTGGCTGTAGTTCTTGAAGGCGATCCTTCCCTTTTTAATCAGTACGGGGTAATGATCGTTAATCCAGCAAAACACAAATACGTTGATTATCAGTTAGCTATGAATTTTGTTATCTGGCTCACCTCAGCCGAAGGACAAAAGGCAATAGGAGAATTTACAGACAGCCATGGGAATACGCTTTTTACTCCCAATGCCAGGTAAGGAAACAGAATGGATCCAAAGAGAGCTCGGAGGTGTTGATTGACACCTTAAGCAGGGCCATGCTTCTTATCGTCCATTGTGATAAAGATCTTCTGGAGATCGTTTTTCTCAGTCTGCGCGTGACTTGCACATCCATATTTATTGCTACCTTATTTGGATTGTCTATTGCCCTTCTTTTGGAGATCCTGCAGGTTCCCGGCAAAGCTATTGCCGTTTCTTTTCTCAACACCCTCACTGGGTTACCTCCGGTGGTGGTTGGCCTTGTCCTCTATATGCTGTTTTCCCGCACCGGTCCTCTGGGCTTCCTTGATCTGCTGTACAGCCCTTCAGCCATGATTATTGCTCAGACGGTTCTGGCGACTCCCATTGTAGCTGCACTCAGTCATGCTTCCATCAGGGCAGGAGGAAAATGTGTCCGGGAAACGGCCATGGGGCTTGGTGCCACAAAGTTTCAGGCTCTGGTTGCTGTTTTTGTAGATGCACGATATGCAATCATGGCTGCAGTTGCCGCTGCTTTTGGGCGGGTTGTGGCCGAGGTAGGAGCGGTTCTTCTGGTGGGTGGAAACATTGCTCATCATACGCGGGTCATGACAACGGCCATCGCCATGGAAGCGGATAAGGGCGATTTCGAACTGGCCATTGCCCTTGGTATAATTTTGCTGAGCCTCTCCTTTATGGTCAATATCATTTTCTATTTTTCCCAGCACAAGGGAGAAAAAAAATGATTGGCTTTCACGCGAAAAATATCCGTAAAAGTTTTGGTGGCCGTATTGTTCTGGATCTCGATCTTCATTTCAGCGGAACCGGAATCCATATTATCCTTGGCTCCAACGGATGCGGAAAATCCACCCTTCTGAAACTTCTCGCCGGCCTTATCCAACCTGACAAAGGGAAAATTGTTCCGCAGCCGGGACAGGGGGCACCCGTACTGGTTCCCAAACCCGACGGGCTCTTCAACAGCAGTGTTTATAAAAACGTTGCTTACGGTCTAAAAATTCACAAAATCAGCGGAATGGCCCGCAGTGAACGTATCGATGATGTCCTGCAGGCAGTGAGTCTGACACATTTACAAAAAAGCAATGCGCTGACTCTGTCCTCAGGTGAGAAACAACGCCTCTGCATGGCCATGGCTCTTGCAGTGCAGCCGGACGTGATTCTTCTCGATGAACCCACATCCTCCCTCGACCCCCACAATGCCGCACAACTGGAACAGATTATTCTGCAGATGCGACAGGGGGAGATGATGGTCATTCTCGTTACCCACAATATCAGTCAGGCAAAACGGCTGGCCGATACCGTGACCTTTATGAACTCCGATACCCAGGCAGCACAATATTCCTCCGAGGCATTCTTTAAAACGTTTGATAGGGATGGTCTTGATGGTTATATTTGATGGTTACTGTCGTCACGACGTACTTTTACAAGGCATCTTTTCCCATTCGATCCGGGCAGCTTTATATCAATCACCAGCCTGTTATTGAACCAGACGTTATACACCATTCTCCCTGGGATCTTGCAGAGCGGATCGTCAAGCCCGGGTAGGTATATGTGGTTGGGGATAACCGCGGAACAGTCACGAACATGCACAAATTCGGGCAAGTCAGAAAAAATCGCATTATTGGTGGGATATTCCCATGAGTAGATGATTCATTGTTTATTTCTGTATTCTTGGTACCGCAGCACTAACTTTCTTTCTCTGGCACAGCGACGAAAAAATGATCGTTCACAACCTGAAGTTGCTGGCTGTATACGGTTCAACAGAAAAGGATGAGCAACAATGCTAATGCTTACAAAAGTGGGCAAGGCCACAAAACTCTGTGCTGAATCCTGCCTAGTTGACGTGGAATCTTTTGATTTTAAGCAAAAAATTAGCCGCAAAGAGATCCGTGACCATATGTTGATGATGAAAAAAAGTTACCGGATACCCGTTTCACGTTTAATGATATCAGTGTAATTATCCCTCCGGGATAATTACACCATCTTTACTATAACCCTTTCGCTTAAGGGAAAAACAAAAAGTCAGCGTTTCACTGACGCTTATGAACTGGATATTGCCGTCAGCAAAAAAGAGGGAAAGTGGCTTTTTTCTGCATTTATTATAGTTGAATTTATGGAACGTTGAAAAGAGTTGCATCCAAGTCCAGCTGTGAGTAATTTGTGGCAAGCTTTCTTCTCCTAGTAATGTAAGGAATTGTACCTATGTCAGCTACCCTGAACAAACAACTTGGCAGCACCAATGTTATCTGGAATCTTGATGTCCTCTACGACTCACCCCGGGACGAACTGCTGCAAAACGATCTCGATCTCTGCACCCAGGAAGCGGAACTGATAAAGGATGTCTGTGCCGGGAAAATGGCAAGAATGGATCCTACTGTTTTTGCACGAACTGTCCGTCGCATTGAACGTATCCAGGTGAATCTCGGCCGCATTGATACCTATGCGTTTTTGAATTTTGTCACCCAGGTAAAAGATGCCGGTGCCGGTGCATTTATGCAAAAATGCAAAGAAGATGCCAGTAGGATTAACAAAGAACTTGTCTTTTTCGATCTGGAATGGGCACAACTTAGTCAAGAAGCAGCTGACCACTTACTAGATGGTGAGGACACCGCTCCATATCGTCATTTCTTACAAAATATCCGCAAGTATAAGAAACACCTGCTCTCTAAAAGCGAAGAATCCCTCCTCCTGGAGCTTTCTCCAGTTGGTAATGAATCCTGGTTGACACTTTTTGAAAAATTGATGGGACATCTCGAGTTTGGTGAGAACAAACGTAGCGAAGAAGAGGTGTTGTCCGATTTATATGATGCCAAACGTGAAGTACGGCAGCAGGCAGCCGAGGAATTAACGAAAGGTCTGCAAAGTCAGTTACATATCCTGAGCCATATTTTCAATGCCATCCTGGCTGGGAAAATGATCGATGATCGTTTGCGCAAATACCAGGCATGGATCAGTTCCAGAAACCTGTCCAACGAGCTGGAAGACGCAACCGTTGAAGCGCTGGTAGCCAGCACCACCGCAAGATATAACATCGTGCAACGCTACTATGGCATTAAAAAAGAGCTTCTCGGACTGGAAGAACTGCAGGATTATGATCGCTATGCCCCCCTGCCTTCTTTGCCTGAATCTCTTGTTTCCTGGCAGGAATGTAAAGCTATCATTTTGGACGGTTTTCGTGGTTTCTCGCCGGAAATGGCAGATATTGCAGAACTCTTTTTCGACAATAACTGGATACACGCGCCACTCACCGACGGCAAACGTGGCGGTGCCTTTGCCCATCCTGCCGTGCCGGATGCCAACCCTTTTATCATGGTGAATTACACCGGAAACCTTCGGGATGTCTCAACAGTTGCCCACGAACTCGGTCATGGTATACATCAATATCTGGCTAAAGAAAAAGGCTACTTCAATTCTGATACGCCGCTGGTGCTTGCTGAAACTGCATCCGTCTTTGCCGAAATTCTGATCTTTCATAAACAGCTTGAAACCATAAATGATGCCGCCGTCAAAAAGGCCTTTATTTGTCAGAAGCTGGAGTCTATTTTTGCCACAGTTTTCCGTCAGATTTCCATGAATTGTTTTGAAGATATGATCCATAACAGTCGCCGGGACAAAGGGGAGGTCTCTGCGGATGAACTCTCCACCCTATGGATGGCAAGTCAAAAAGAGATGTTCGGTGATTCTGTTACCCTGGGGGATAACTACCGGATATGGTGGTCGTATATTCCACATTTTCTGCACACTCCCGGCTATGTATATTCTTACGCATTTGGTGAATTGCTGGTGCTGGCACTCTACAATCTGTATCTGGAGGAAGGAGCCGACTTTATCCCTAAATATATCCATCTTCTCAAGGAGGGTGGCTCCCACTCTCCCTATGAGTTACTGAAACCTTTTAATATAGATCTGAATGCTCCCGACTTTTGGCAGGGTGGCTTACAGATCATCGAAAATATACTGAACGAGGTGGAAAATGTCTAAAACAGAAGTTGATGAAATTGGTAAACGGCTGGTGCAGGTGCTTAAATTCCCTAACCAATCAGAGGGGCAGGAGAGTTTTGCCCGGGCGATGGAACTTAGTAAAGCTTATGCGGCGTCCGGTTCTGCCACCCATTTCAGTGCCGTGGCCAGGCTTTTTTATGATCTGTTCGAGATGTTTGAAACCGGGAAGGATCCAAGGACGAATTAGGGTTAATCCGGTGCAATACGTCGTAAGTACTGACGCAAAGAATCCATGTCATCTTTATTTTCTTTAATAATTAACTGAATATATTTGATATTTTTCTGTATCTTTTCAAGATACAGATTTTTGTCCATCCCCCAGCGTTCGCGAAAGTGAATCTGCATATATTTAGTCAGGTTGCCAAAGACCTTTGCCAGCCTGTTCACCACAACCTTATGATAAAACTCTGAGGTCTGCTGCATTAGTTCCAGTGCTGAATTATGGCTGTCCACTCCACCCTCTTGAAATTCCTGGAAGAGACAGGGAAGACGTTCCAGATAATACCTGTCAGCAATTTGAGCCAAAATATCAGCTGATCCAACGGTAAAAGATGCCAGCTGCATTTCGGCCGAAGGAAAAAACAGGGTGTCGGGATTAATGCTCAGGTTGGTTGACTGAATAATTACTGAGCAATCGGTGATAAAGGGATAGGAGAATCCTTTTTCTTTGAGATAATCGGCCATAAAAAACATTGACCGTTTTTCATGACCGATAGTGAATATTGCCCCTGTTTCAGCCTCTTCAGAATTTTTCAGGAGTAAGCCGCAATCGTGGAAGTAGGCACTGTATAATGCCTTGCTGATGGTTTCTTCGGAAACAGGCCAACCGTCACAAAACAATCCGTGGAATAGCCTTATCGTTGCCAGAACCACGCTGTAAGTATGCGCAAGGTTGTGATATTTGGTGTTGCTTTGCCTGTAATCGGGATGTTCCCCGTTAAAAATCATCCATATTTCTTTATGCAGCTCAATAAGGGCTGATTTGGGGAAATCAGGCGCCAACAGGGTAAGAATTGTCAGAATTTCATCAAGAGGATCATCTGTAAAACCTGACTCAAACAACTTTGTTTGAAATTTGTGATCCATAAATATTCAGCTATTTCTACTCAAATTCATGACTATTCAATGTCTTCTCAAGACTAAAAGCTTGTTCGAGAATAGTCATTTCGGAGTCTCGTACCTCGCTTACCTGTTCAAAATGGATGAATTTTTCAAAAAATACGCCCAGCTATATATTAGATATTGCAAGCATTATTTTTTGACAATTCTGAAGAATTTGAGAAAAAGAGCATTCCCCATTCCCGGACAGCCTTCTGGGGGGTCACTCAAATTCGATACATTTCTGGGCACAATAAGCGGCGGCTTTTCTTACTTTTTCAGTCACCGGTGCTTCAGAATCGAGAAGGACAGCCCTTTCAGCACTCTCGTCCATAGCAAAAACATCCGGGCACAGTTCCGCACAGGAGCCACAGCCGTTACACTCGTATACATCAATTATAATAGATTTTTCCGGCATTGTATCCTCCTATATTTCAAGAGCGTCTTTCTTGAAACTCCTGTCTGGTTCCACCGGATATTTACCATTAAAACAAGCCAGGCAAAAATGATTAATATCAAGTCCTGTGGCCTCAACCAGCCCCTCCACGCTCAGATAATGAAGAGAATCCAGCCCAAGGCATGCTGCTGTCTCCTTCACCGAATACTGTGCGGCAATAAGTTGATTAGAAGAAGGAAAATCAATACCATAATAACAGGCATGGCGGGTTGGCGGGCAGCTCACCATCATATGCACTTCCTTTGCTCCTGCTTCACGAAGTGCCTTGACTCTGCTTTTTCCTGTGGTTCCACGAATAATGGAATCCTCCACAATGATTACTCGTTTATCTTTTAGGAGGCCTCTCACGGGATTTAGTTTTACCCGCACATTAAAGTCCCGCATGGACTGTGTGGGCTGAATAAATGTACGCCCCACATAATGATTTCTGATCATGCCCATCTCGAGGGGAATACCTGATTCTTTTGAAAATCCGATGGCAGCATAATTTCCGGAATCGGGAAATGGCATAACAAAATCTCCTGCAATTCCCGCCTCCAGGGCCAGTATTTCACCCATTCGTTTTCTGGATTGATACACATTTTTACCAAAGATATCAGAATCTGGACGGGCAAAATAAACCTGTTCAAAAATGCAGAAGCTCGTCTTTTGTTTTGGCCAGGGGAAAACAGATCTCATCCCTTCGTTATTAATTATGAGCATTTCACCAGGCTCGATATCACGAATATATTCAGCCTCCACAAGATCAAGGGCACAGGTTTCAGAGGCGACAATCCATCCACCGTTAGTCAGTTTTCCAAGGCACAGCGGTCTAAATCCACCAGGATCACGAACAGCAACAAGCGTTTTTTCAGTCATCAACAGGACAGAATAGGCGCCACGCAGACAGGAAAAGGATTCTATAAGGGCACGTTCCAAGCCTAAATGGGTAGTACGTGCCAGAAGATGAAGCACCACTTCGCTATCCATTGTTGTTTGAAAAATGGAACCTTTCCCCTCAAGATCCTGTCGCAATTCCAGAGAATTGACCAGATTACCGTTGTGAGCAACGGCCAGGGTGGTTCCGCGATGTTTCACCATCAGCGGTTGAGAATTGATCACATTGGATGCGCCTGTGGTGGAGTAGCGCACATGTCCCATGGCCATGGAACCGGGTAATCCCTGTAAAATATCTTCTGAAAAAATCTCCGGCACAAGCCCCATGGCTTTATGAAGGGCGACATTTCCATTATCAGAAGCCACAATTCCAGCACTTTCCTGTCCTCTGTGCTGGAGAGCATATAAACCGAAATAGGTGAGCTTTGCCGCATCTTCATGGCCCAAAATACCACAAACACCACATTCATGTTTGGGGCGTCCGTCATCTGCAGTGATTCCATTAGTGCTATCCATTGAACTTTTCCTTTTTTTGGTGGCGTTGTAGAAAAGCTATATTTTTCTAGCCATCAAGAAGTATACTTTACACGAATTTGTTTATATTTCTCAATCCATACATTTTATACAAAAGAGAAAGGCACAAAGAAAACGAATATCTTTGTGCCTTTGATCAAAATCTGATAAATAAGGATGGTGGTTTGCCAGAAAGTACTCACCACCCGAATAATTACTGAAGATGTATTATATGTTTCATCTAAATTCAACAATAAAGCGTATTTTTTAGTGCTTTTCTTCAAGAATCACTTCATTTTTCGCTTTTAATAAATGATATACACCATGATCAAACTAACTTCCACTGCTAAAGCGTCAGGTTGAGCTGCAAAACTTGGCCCGGGGGACCTGAGCCAGATACTTTGCGGAATTACCCTTCCTCAAGATAGTCGTCTTATTGTCGGTGCTGAGACCTGTGACGATGCCGGAGTGTACCGTCTAAATGACGAAACAGCCCTGATCCAGACACTTGATTTTTTTACTCCCATTGTAGACGATCCATTTGCCTTTGGGCAGATTACTGCTGCTAATGCGCTCAGTGATGTATATGCCATGGGGGGTAAACCCATACTTGCCATGAATATCCTGGCCTGTCCCATTAAGACCATGGAGGCTGAGATTTTTCGTGAAATTATCAAAGGCGGACTTTCCAAGGTGGAAGAGGCTGGTGCACTGCTGGTGGGTGGGCATTCTATTGAAGATGAGGAACTGAAATATGGCCTCTCGGTTACCGGTACGGTGCATCCTGATGATGTTCTATTAAACAGTGGTGCGCAGCCGGGTGACCACCTGATCCTCACGAAACCCCTTGGTACCGGTATCCTCTCCACGGCCATAAAGGGAAATCTTGCCGAAAAGAGAACCGAACGACAGATCACGGAGATAATGGCTACTCTCAATCGTTTACCGGCTGATGCCATAATGGCAGCAAGAAAAAACAACCACCCTGTACACGCTTGCACTGACATCACAGGTTTTGGCCTTCTCGGTCACCTCCATGAGATGACCATCGCATCCGGTGTGGAAGCTATACTCCATGGGGAACAGCTTCCCCTGATTCCTGATTCTGTTGATTTTATAAATATGGGAATTATTCCCGAAGGTGCCTACACAAATCAGCAGTTTTATGCCAAATGGCTAATCGGGAAGAGAAAAGACGCTGATGCACTGGAGATGCTGCTTGTTGACCCGCAGACTTCAGGCGGGTTGCTTATTGCGGCTCCTGAAAAAACATGCCGGGCAATTATACAGATAATGGAGGATATGGGCTATCCCCTTGCCTGTGCTGATATTGGTGAGATTGTTAAAGGAAATGCTGGTATGATAGAGTTACGCTAGAACTGCCCATTACCCAAATCTGTGGGTGTGTGCTGTTATTGTGCATTCATAGCATGTTCGAAGGTTCCAGGCTACCATGGAAAATTTTAACCGCACCTCGATTTGGAACGAAAAGATTATTTTTTCAAGGTACCCTTTAAAGAGAGAGGAGAAAAGAATGGCCAAAATTGAAGCAATTTGTATAAGTAAGAAAAAAGGTATCGTCAAAAAAGTTGTGGACCAGGCAACCTTTAAGGCAGGGTTCGGTATCGTTGATGATGCCCATGCCGGGAAATGGCATCGTCAGGTATCTCTTTTAGCGGGTGAAAGCATTGATAGTGTCAAGGAGAAACTCCCCACCCTAAAAGATGGCGCATTTGCTGAAAATATAATTACCAGAGGCCTTGAAATGCACTCCGTTGCTGTGGGTGATTTTTTGAAAATTGGTGCAGATATAGTTCTTGAGATTACCCAGATTGGGAAAAAATGTCATAATGACGGCTGTGTAATAAAAAAAGCAACCGGAGACTGTATTATGCCAAAGGAAGGTGTCTTCGCAAAAGTTGTGCAGGGTGGAGTTGGGAAAAAGGATGATTCTATCACTCTGACCAGCGCATAATGTTTGATGCACCCTTGAGTTTGTTTCCCGCTTTACTTTGTTGTGGCTACCTTGAAAAATTGCCTTTTTGCCTAACTCCAGACCTTGTCAAATTGTAGAATTTGTATTTGCGGCCTGTGCGTATTTACAGTAAAATGGGACAGAAGTTGATAGTTGCTGGGCTGAGTTTATTGCACACTGAAAATCTTTAACAACACAAAAAACGGTGCAATATGTCTAAAATTCAGCACTAATTTAAAGCACGTTTACTATGTCTGAACTCTTTGCTGCGATAAAAAATCCGTGAAAAGTACTGGCTGCAGGGCTGGCTCCAACTGGATGATCTTCAACAGTAATGCCATAAAATAGAATGCCTGCCTGTTCATTCGCTGATGGTGTATCATTATACCGCCTGTCCCTGATGCAATCCCCTGCTCAAGTTCCTGCAATACGTTTTGCAGGTAAAGCTGGGGGTCTGTTTCTTTTCTGGTGTGTAAATCAATGTTCACCTGAATATCGGGCAATGTCGAAGGAGCCTTTGGGTGTGCGTTTTTACTTCTGGAAATAGCTTGAAAACCCAGTTGCACCAAGCTTTCAAGGGTATCAGCAGAACAACGATTCCAGGGTGGGGTGAAGTAAGGTGAAATCGTGTTCCCCATAATATGCTGCAATCGCAGCCATCCTTTTTTCAGATCTTGTACTTGTTGTTCTGCTGGCCTTCCTGCTCCAAACTCTTGTTTTTTACCGATTTTTTCATGATTGCGATGTAGCCATCCATGCTGGTGCCAGCACCATTGCCTTCCATCTTTTCCTGTGATCTGTCGCAGGGTTTTATAACGTTCGATTGTTGTCCAGGTGGGAACCACAGCCAGGCAGAGGGGAAGCTGATATTGGCGAAACAACTGGATGAGGGAGTTGAATTGTTTTCCGGGAACTCCGATGTCGTCTGCCCTGAAAAAAATCAAAGCTGATCCAGTTCCACTGCTAAGTCCTCTACTTATGGCATTTCTCAGCCGTATTTCGATATCATCCGGGATGTTGTTGTAGTAAGAGGAGGGGCCCATATGTTTTTTCACCATATTGTCTGATCTTCCAGCAGTTGGCAACTTCTGGCGGCACCATCAAGGTTTACTCTGTTGTGCTGTATCTTTGTATGTAAACTCTTTTGGATTGTACATGCCAGATGTTTCGGCTCGAGATCGTGCTCCTCCAGTAAGACAAATCCGCTTGTTTCCGTAAATGCTTCCACACGCATACGTTGTTCCCTGTTCTGGGCAAAGGGGTAAAGCAGCGCCGGGATGTCTGCTTTTAGTAGATTTATACAGGTATTATATCCTGCCATAGAGATGGAAAGATTAGCATTCTCAATCCACTGTTGGAAATTGTCTGAAAAATTGTGAATATGGAGGTGAGGATTAGCAACTTTCTTCATGTTTGTTGTCAGTTCCTGGTCTGAATAGAGGCCGGTGAACAGGTGGAAATGTATGCTGGGATCGTCCTGCAGATACTCAGCCGCTGCGGCAACGGCAAGAAGAAGTTCTCCTCCCACATTTCCACCGCCAATACTTGCAACAATCAGTTTGTCTCCTTTTTCCATCTCCAGTTGCCGGCGTATGTTTGTGGCCTTTCTATCAGTTGCCGGTTGTGAGCTGATAAATCCAGTGTAGTAGCGGGGGATGGTGATTTCCTCCACTGCATCGAATGTTTGTTCGAGGGGAATGTAAGTGGGATCGGAATGTATCAGCAGGCCATCAAAGGAATTGTTCAGAATCTGCAGTACTCTTGTTGTATATTTCTGCTTCTTTTTCTTCTCTACCAGAATATCCCGTAAGCTGCAAATTCGCAGGCAGGGGGCAAATTCTTTGCTGGCTATTCCTGCAAGGATTGGATCCAGTTCAAAGCGGAATGCGTTACGCCCGAATGGGTAGAGTTCAACCAGGAAGATATCAGGCTGGAACTCTTTAAAAAAATTCCATAACACATTTTTTCGTTGTTCCTTTACCTCTGCCAGTTTCAGGTTGGAATCGCAGGGGATGAGTTTTCTGAAATCAGCATCCATTCGCAGTCCGGGTAACTGCTGGAAGTGCACATCGCCTTTCGGGAAGTCTACCGCAGGGCCGCCGAGGATCATCACTGTTTCGTGGCAAATTGCCAGTTCCTGGCATATTGCAAGACTGCGGTGAAAATGTCCGATTCCAAGGACATGTTGACAGTAACACGCTATTTTCATCTTAATCGTTGCCGTCCTCTGAGAAAATATTCAATGGTCCCAATGCTATTTTGTTTTCTTTTTGGAAAATAATATGGAACTGCCGCTTCTGAATAAGCTTCTTTTCCTCCGGTAAAAACCTGCGTTTTGCAAGATGGTATAAAACAGATTTAACGATTCCTTCATGACTGACAAGGAGGATCTGCTCACCGGGAAAACGCTCTATTGTTTCTTCCAGAAAGAAAAGTGTTCTTTTCAGTACTTCCAGTCTACTTTCACCGCCAGGTGGTCGGAAATGCCAGCCTGAACGAATCTGTTTTTGCAGTTCTTTACCCTGCCGCAGATGCAGATTCCGAAAAGTTATTCCCTCCCAATCGCCCCAGGATTGCTCTCGCAGGGTGGAGGTGAACTGCACGGAGATATCGGGGATATATTGACGGATAATTGCCACCGTCTCCTGAACTCTTCCAAGATCACTGCTGATTATTCTGTCTATGCACACTGTGCTGAGAAACCTTCCCCATTGATGAACCTGATTTATACCTTCAGGAGAAAGAGGAGAGTTCGCAAGCCCCTGAATACGATTTTCTTCGTTCCATACCGTTTTCCCATGACGCAGGAGACCAAAGGTGGTTGGACATTTTATTTTACTGTGCCTGTATAATAGGTTGTGCATGGTTGATCAGGAGTGTTTCAAAGTGAAGATAGTTTTTTTTGAGATCGTGGTGCTTGCGGACATATTTTGCCGCAGCGTTTCCCATTATATGTCGTTGCTCAGCATCTTGCAGTAATTGATTTATGGCAATGCGGAATTTGTCTTCTGCAAAAGCCTTAGTCAGAAAAGCTGTTGTATTCTTTTGGACAACCTCAGGGATTCCACCATTGTCGAATGCAACAACAGGTAATCCACAGGACTGCGCTTCCAGAAAAACCATTCCCAGAGATTCGCGAATGCCGGGGAAGGCAAAAATGTCGCCGCCGGAATAGAACCTGTACATCTGCTTTCTTTCAATCTTCCCGGCGAAAATAACGCATCCAGGAAGATGTCTGGCAGCCATTTTTTCAATTATTCTCCGCTCGCTGCCATCACCAGCAATAACAAGTTTGAACGGTCTGCTTGTAGTATTGGCAAGGGAGGCAAGAGTCTTGATCAGCCAGATCAAACCTTCGGTTTTTACATCGGGACGAAACATGGCGGCACTGAGGATAACGATACTTTTCCCGCTATCCCACTTTTTATGCATTTGCAGGCGGGCTTCTTTGTTAAAGAGAAATTGTTCAGGAAAGATACCGGGTTTGATATAGCTGAGTTTGTCAGATGAAATTATCCGTCTGAGATTTTCTAAATCATTTTCCCGGTTAGTAAAGAGATGTCCGGCTGCAAGCAATGCACGGCGGTTAAGATAAAAACCAGGCGCAGTTGTAAGTTTTCTTTGTCGTTTGGTGGAGTAGATGGCCTGGAAGAGAGTATAGGGAATGTTCATTTCTCTACAGATGCCAGGTCCCAGCAGGTCAGGTGATTTATAGTAGCTGTGGTAGGTGAGCCATATATCGGGGGCAAAATCCCGGACACGTTTTCTGGTGGCAATACGTTCTTTAAGCAGGATCGGGAATAGCCAGGGTTTCCAGTAAATCCATCTACTGCGGAGCGTGCTTGCAATCAGTAGTTCGTGCCCCTGTTTTTGCAGGAAATCAAACAGCCCTGTGGCAATAATCAGATCTCCGGATGGATTGGGATGGTACAGGGGCTTGAAGGGGGCGTAGAAACAGATGCGCATTATTTCAGGTAAGGAGCGAAAATGTCACCAAGCTCTGCCACCAGAGTGCGGTTGTCGAAATTTTTGCTGGTGTGCTCACGGCCACCATGAATAACCGTTTGCCTCAGTTTGTTATCGGTTAGAATGGACTCAATGGCCTGGGCCATGCGTTCCGGGTTTTTGGGTTCTACTGTGATGCCGCTTTTGTTGTGTAAAACAATTTCCGGTACTGCAGAAACTGTTGTGGATAGGGATGGTACTCCCATGGCCAGTGCTTCTACCAGGACATTGGGAATGCCGTCACGATCGCCATTTTCAGCAATTTCACAGGCAAGGACGAACAGGTCACTCTGTTCGAACTGTTTAAGCACTTCACTGTGTGTCCTGGTTCCCAGCCAGTGACAGCAGTCTTTGAGATCAAGATCCTTTATAAGGGACAGGATCTTGTCGCGGTCATCTCCATTTCCAATGAGGGTATGACTAAACTTGAAGTTTTTCGTTTTGAGAATTCGTAACGCCTTGTAGAGAGTTGGCAATCCTTTCTTCTCGGTTATCCGGGCCACTGTCAATATTGTGTAAGGGGCGTTACACTTTTCATGGTCAGTTTTGGGTGAAAACAGTTTGAGGTCAATGCCATGATAGATGCAATGAATGGGAGTGTCCAATCCTTTCGCAATCTTTTCAAGATATAGCTTGTTGTAATTCGTGCAGGTTGCAACAAATTCAGCCAGTCTGATTTTTTCCCGTAACTGATCCGGATTGGATGTATAAATGTCTTTGGCATGGGCCGTAAAACTAAAAGGTATCCCGGAAAGCAGGGAGGCAAACATGGTTACCGATGTGGGCGAATGGGCAAAGTGTCCGTGCAGATGTGATATGTTTGTGTTGCCGGGCAAGTGTTTGTTGCAGAGGAAACCAGCCTGCAGGAGATGTTTGAAGGTTGCCAGTTTGCCAGTTCTTTTGTAACGTACATGGGCAAGATGCAACCCCTGTCTAAACCTGTGAGGTCGTTTGACCGCCAGAAAAATATTAGGGAGCAGGAGTCGGGGAAACTCCAGAAGTAACTCTGTGGGCAGGTAATCTACCTGTGCCTGAATTTGTTTTACAGAGTCGTGGCAGAAATTTTCACGTGGATGTCGCATGGGGAAAAGATGCATCTTCACCCCCTGTCTTTCCAGCAGAAGAATCTCGTTGGAGATAAAGGTCTCAGAAATACGTGGATAGCCCTTGAGTATGTAGGCAAGTGTTTTGGCGCTTGTGTTCATGATCTGTTTTTAAATTGCTCGACCCTTTGTTGCATGACATCGAGTCCGGAGAGTTCGAATGCTTCCATTCGTTTTTGATACTTTTCTCGCTGCTCCAGAGTGGTGACAATCTTGTTGCGTAATCGTTGGGAGGTGACTTCTTTCCAGGGAAGATAGTCGATAAGCCCTTTCCTTGTTAATGCTTTTGCGCGTATAAGTTGCTCTTTACGTGGTGTTTCTCTGGGGATAATAAGTGCTGGAGTCTGCTGGCTGAGAATTTCACATATTGTGTTATATCCTCCCATGGAAATAACAAGATCTGCAGCACCGATAAGTTGCTCCATGCGTGGGTGAAAGGGGAGTGATTTGATCCCGTATTTGCGTGCGTTTTTTTTGATTTTTTCCCGGCTGAATTTTGGCATAAAAGGGCCTGTGATCATAAGCGTTTTAAAGGGAAGGGAGGAGGGGAAAAAATCATGCATGGAGAGGTAATGTTGAAGCAGTTCACAACCGTCTCCACCACCTCCGGCAGTAACCAGAACAAAGGTGTCTTCATCCAGAATACGATAGTTTTTCCTGATTTTTCGACGATTCTTTTTTGACCACTGTTTTCTGGGAATGTATCCGGTGAAACGTATTTTTGATTTAAGGGAATCGGGAATGTTATATTCTTGTATTGGATCATATATTTCCTGATTTCCGTATACCCATATCTCGTTATACAGTTTTTTCAGGTAATGGTAGACATTTTTGGCTTTCCAGTCATTGCAGACAACAGGAGATTCATCAAGGATGTCGCGCAGCCCCAAAACAGTTTTGGTCGTTGGCAGAAATTCTCTGAACCATTGCAGGGTTGGTAGCACTTCCCGTTTCAGGCCAAGTGGTTCTTTGTCTACAATAAAGAGATCGGGTTTAAATGCTTCTGCCGTGGCGGCAATAATATTCTTGCGGATATGCAGTGCCTGATTCGGATCAATGCGAATGGAAAGGGAGTGGTATTCGTCATTGGTCTTTTTTATCATTCCAGGAATTCGAACGAAATCTACCTGCTCCGGTAAGGTGTATCGTCCGGCGATGGGAGATCCTGTGAGGATCAGGATGTTTACATCTTTACCGGACAGGTGGCTGGCGATTGCCATTGAACGTCTGATATGTCCCAGTCCATAAGTGTCATGGGAATACATAAGGACGTTATAGATTGGTCTGTTTGGCATGAGGGGTGAATGTTGAATGTCGAAGAGGGAGGTTGACATTAACTTCTTTTGCTTACTATCTATTCTGTCAGTTAAAATTCCGTGTTTTTAAGTTTTTTCATATGAAGGTATTCTTTGAGGCTGAAGCGCTTTCTTTTAAAAAGTTCTTTTATTTCAAAAGGAGAAAGATCTTTACGATCTGCGATCTTTCTGGCAGGAACGCCTCCCCATATTTCATAGGAACCAGGGTTTCGGGTTAGTACTGATCCGGCACCCAGAATAAAACCATCGGGAAGGATGGATGCCTGATAGAGTACAATGGCGTTCTCGTGAATCCAGACATCACTGCCAATATATTTATCCTGATAAAAAACGCCATGCTTTTCCTGAATGGCGAGGAGCGGTGTACGTCCCTGGTGGCAATGGTCGTGGGTATATATACGTGCTCGTGCCCCGATCATGCACCAGGATCCGATATGGATGGAACCTGTGGTATCCAGAATGGAAAAACGGCTGATAACCACATTGGTTTCACTGCCGGGAGTTGCGAATACATCCGGGGCCAAGAGAAGTTTGCCTTTATTTACATTAGAATGGGGATGGCGGCGGCACTCTTTTAGCGCCAGCGCCAGCTCATTTTTTGTTTGTGAGGCGCTACGAAACCGCACGGAAAAGAGTATAAATGAAGTATAATTGCTGCATCCTGTGTACCAAAGGATGAAAAATAGAGAGAGACGCTATCGGAGCTGAAAAGGTGCTTTTCTTAGAAGCTCATTGTCAGTTTGTTGGTGATAATGGTGATATCTTCAACGTCTGTATATCTGTTGCTTTCAATGAATAACTCACCAGTGTCCATATAACCAAAGTGAACTTCGTAAGCAAATTTGTTCAGAAATTTGTAAGCAATGCCCAGATCAATTTCCCAGCCTAAACGCTGGTAGTAATCCAGATCTTTATTGCTGCTTGTGTCTGTCAAACCGAAAGAGCTGAGCAGAGTGACGTCAGTAGCAGGTGAATAAGCGGCCTTAAGAGAGAGTCCCTGGAAGTGGTCTTCATTGATGCCGATGCCCGGTGTGGCGTAGTAATTTTCATCTCTGTTGAAAAGTGAGTCCATAGCCTCAGGAAAGATGTACAAACTATGATATCGATCCTCATCATCCTGAATTGAGACAGAGTCACCATTGTTCAGGGTATAGACAAGTAGTTTGTATTCTCCGGGCTGCAACAGCCTACCCTTCGCAAACGCATCAGTACTGATGCACAAGAGAGTAAGAATTAAAAAACTGGAGAATATTCTTTTCATATGTTTGAGTGAAATTTGAAAAAAGAGCAGTACAAATAACTTTACTGTTATCAAGATAGGTTTTTTCGTTAAATAAGTCAAGCGAAAATCATTTTCTTCTACGGTGTCTGACCTCCAAAATGAAATGGAAATGTATTGCTGATTGCGGTGAAGGCTGAAGTGCAGTAGATTTGGAGTCTTGTGAAAATGGTGGATATTGACAGTTTTTTACTCTTCTTCGCTGCTGCAAAATTTAAATAGTGGCGATGTGCTTTAGCATACTGAAATTGTATGAGTTCCTGTAAGTCTTGCAAGGGAAGAGTTACTGCGATGCCATTATAGATGTGTTGAAAAATATTCTTAGATTTCAGAGGTGTGAATAATGCAGTGGTGTATCAACAAATTGAGGGTGCTTCCCCTTCTTTTTTTCGTTGTTTCGATAAGTACTCCCGGTTTGGCAGACCAGGGAAAGGGTGTCGTTTTTTACCCGACCGATGTGAGCGAGGCCGGGAACCTTAGTTATTTACAGGATAGTGTGAGAATTATGCTCGCCGGCAGGTTAGCAATTCTTGCCGGGATTCAGCCCCATTTTGAAAGTGACGGCCAGGTGATAGAACCTGGGCGATACCACGTACGCACAAGTCTTGTGAACAATCTTGATGGAATAACGATTTTTGCTTTTGTGCAGCAACCTGGAGAAGAAAGCCCGGTTGCAACGAGATCGGCAGTAACTGGGCCGGAACAAATAATGGCAGCACTTAATGATTTGGCAGGGCAGGTCGGGGTGTCATTCTTTGGGGTAGAGCCCCTTCCGGTTCACCCGGTTCGTGATAAACAGAATGTAGTTTTAAATGATTTCAGTACTCCTCATCCGGATCGGTATATTAAGAAGAGCAGCGGTTTTAGTCTTTCAATCGCTCAGAATGAACTTATTGCCGAAAAAATCGTCAAGGCAGAGACCGTAGAGCGCTATAAAGGAACTGTTCTTCCTTTTACCACGCGGGCTATGACAGCCGGAGATATTGACGGGGATTCTCTGGACGAGATATTACTAGCGGAAAATACAAAGATTCATATCTATCAATTGCGGGAAAAACGTTTTCACCCGCTAACATCTATATCACTCCCGGGGATGTTGCAGGTTCATGCCTTAAATGTTGCAGATCTGAATGACAATGGCCTGATGGAAATCTATCTTTCAGCCACAACAGAAGGTGAGCCCAGATCTTTTGTGTTGGAATGGCATCCAAAAACGGGGGTGGAATGGCTGCATGAGGAGATTCCTCTTTTTCTTCGCCCCATGACTATTCCGGGGACAGGGACAGTTCTTGCCGCTCAGAGAGGAGGGGTGAGTGGAGGCACTATGCCGGGAATTTATCAGTTATCCCTGCAGGCAGAGCTGACGAGTTCAGCAGGAAAACTACTTCCTGTACCGGATTCTGTGAATCTGTTTGAGTTTGTTTTTGCTGACCTTGAAGGTGACGGGGAGGCTGAAGTCGTTTCCTTAAACAACAAAGAAGAGTTAAAGGTCTTTGATTCGGATTTTCAGCTATTGTATACGTCACCTTCAGGTTTTGGGGGCAGAGAAATTCCAACAAGCCTGACGCGTCCAATTCGTATTGTTGTTGCCGATTTTAATGGTGACCACAATGATGACATACTCCTGGCGGATAATGAATTAAGCTCTCCAACATTTCTTACAAAATCAAAATATTATAAAAATGGACAAGTACGTGGTCTGTTCTGGGACAGGGATCTTTTTCTTGAAATGTGGCATACCAATATTTTTCAAAAGGCAATAGTAGATCTGCAGTTTCTACCTGTTCCCAATGCTGATGAATCAGATGCCAGACGGGTTGGGCGTTTGTTTGTCGTAGAACCCGAAAAAGGAAATTCCATCGAGGGATATCTCTTTGGAAGTGGCGCTACCAGATTGTCAGTTTATGAAATGAAATTCATCCCTCAAGCCAGATAGGAGTGGCGATACAGCCAGTAGTATAAAAAATTTTACTTTTTATAAAAAAAACTTGACAAGAGGCGGTGGGGCAGATATTATTACTCTAGTTGTTGTATTAGGAGTTTGTCTTGCCGTTATTGGCAGGCAGTAAAAAGAACGCCTCTTATCTGGAGGCGAAAATTTAAGGAGAGAAAGGAATGAAGAAAGTAATTTGTGCTGTTGCTGCTTTTGCTATGATTGCCGGTGTTGCTACTGTTGCTTCTGCTAAGGTTGATCTGAGTGGTGATGGTCGTTTTCGTTTGCAGATGAAAGATATGACTGGTGACGCTGATTATGCAAAATGGGACTCCCGTTTTCGTATTGTAGCAAAAGGAAATACAGAAAGTGGTGTATACGGTCTGGCTCGTATCCAGATTCTTTCCAGTACATTTGACAATAGCGGCTTGTATAGCAACTCTGGTAGAGGTGACAATAATATCTGGGCTGATCAAGCCTATGTTGGTTTTAAGAAAGGCGCATACAATGTAAGTGCTGGACGTCAGCCCAATAACTTTACCAAATGGTTCAGATATGATGAGCGTTCTGACCGCTTCAAGGCAGTCTATAAAGCCAATGGCACAGTGCTGGCTTACACCTATGATCAAAAGCGTGAAACAACTACCGCCGATGAAGACAAATATGTTCATGGCATAACATATAAGCAGAAATTAAGCGATTCCATGAATATGGGCGTTCGTGCAGTGTATGTAATGGATGATATGCTTGCTGATCGTGACGGTGCAAAAGGATCTGCATATTTGAGAATGAATCTTGGCGGTAACAAAATTGCTGTTGAGCAGGCTTATATTCAGGGTGATATTCTGGGTGCAGGCCACGATGATGCTTATGGTGGATATGCATCCTGGAGTGCCAGTTTTGGTAGTGTAACTCCTACTGTAATGGTTGGTTATACAATGGATGGTTATAAGGTTGATGACGATTTTGGTTGGATCATGATCGGTGCTGCCTGGGGAATTACAGAGTACAAGCAGGTTGGTCAGGGCGGCGATACAGTTTTTGTAGGTGGCTCCGCTGATGTTGCACTGTCTGAACAACTCACTTTACAAGGAAACCTTGTGTATATGGATGTTGATGATCTCAGTAAAGGCGATGTGTATGAGATCTCAGGAAAGCTTAGCTACGAAGTTGTTAAAGGCGCAAACCTCAGCTTCAAGCTTGGTTATCTTGATTACTCCGAAGTTGACGAAGTTGTCAACGGTGTATTCAGACTGGATGTTGGCTTCTAAATCTGAATTAATACTATCGATTTAGAACAATCAGCAGTTCGATTAAAACGGGTCCTCACTCTCTGAGGGCTCGTTTTTTTTTGTTTTTTTTGACGGATTACTCTATGGAACCAGCTTTCTTTGTCTAACAGGTTATTAATACAAAATCCCTGGCCTGTATTTTTTATGGTGGCAGTTGGAGTTTTTCTCTCCACCATGGACAGTTCCATGATAAACGTGGCTCTGCCCAGCATTATGCGCAGTTTTGGTGCTACTCTTGCCCAGACAGAATGGGTGGTACAGATATATTTACTTACTATTACCTTAAGCCTTCTGATCTTTGGGCGTCTTTCTGATCGATATGGAAAAAGCAGTATTTATCTCACCGGGATGCTGGTTTTCACCATTGGTTCTTTGACATGTTATTTCTCTTCCACCCTCACGCAACTTGTTTTTTTTCGTTTTGTTCAGGCACTAGGGGCTGCCATGATGATGGCCACGGGGCCGGCTATTATTAAAATGGTGTTCCCGCACGAAAAGCTTGGTATGGGGCTTGGGTTTATTGGTATAGCAACTTCTATGGGCTTGATGACAGGGCCTGTAATCTCAGGACTGCTTATTGAATATTTTTCGTGGCGTGAAATATTTCTGGTAACAGTTCCTGTTAGTTTCCCTGCCTTTTTCTGGGGCTTGCTTTTACTTCGTTCTTCTCTTACGAAATATGAAAACGGACTAAAAAGGATCTCTGCAATGGCTTTGCCAATTTTACCCGTTGCCCTGTTTCGGCAGCGTTTTTTTTATCTAGGTATGCTCTGTGCCGCCCTTTCTTTTGCTGTGCTCTTTGTTGTTTTGATTCTTCTACCATTTTATCTGGACTTTATTCTTGGCTTGTCTGCCCAAAAAACAGGTTTTGTAATGATGGCAGTACCACTGGCTGTTTTTGTTGTTTCTCCAATCTCCGGTCTCTTGTATGACCGTATCGGTGCTCGTGTGCTCACAACTTCTGGTCTTTTCCTGGCGTCTATAAGTTTGTTTTTGTTCTGTCAGCTAACATATAATTCCACTCCTTTTGATGTAGCATGGCGACTTGTCTTACTTGGCTTTGGCCAGGCTTTGTTTCTTTCTCCTAATAGTGCTGTGTTGCTTGCAACGGTAAAGACAAGTCAGGCCGGGATTACTTCAGGAATGCTTGCAACGTCAAGAAATCTGGGGATGCTGCTGGGGGTGACTTTTGCAGGAGCACTTTTTGGAACCCTTTTTTCTTCTCTTAGCGGTGGCTATGATTTAAAATATTTTGAGGCGGGACAGGTACTCTATTTTATGGAAGCGCTTCAGATTACATTTATTGTTACTGCGATTCTTTCGATGCTTGGTGCTTTTTTGTCTGGAATGCGTCCCAGGTGACAGTGTAAAGAATCAGGGAGGAGCTTTTCTATAAGGCTGTTCCGGGCAGTATAATTAAGGCTACCATACCACCATCATTGCCACGCTTAAGAGAAAAGTGGCCATCATGCTGAGCAATAATCTTTTCAACCAGGGTGAGTCCCATACCAGTTCCGTAAGTTTTTGTGGTGTAAAAAGGATTAGTGGCACGCTTAATGTTGGAGTTTGTTATGCCGCTGCCACTATCCCGTATACTGATTTGAACTTTTTCTGCTGTATTTTCACAGCTGATCGTGAGAATTCCTCCAGAAGGCATAGCTTCAATACCATTCTTAAAGAGGTGTGTAAGCATCT
>Ga0256826_1000560_pt1 | contig 22743 bp, 22 predicted proteins | sample CV79metaG_FD_185975 | JGI IMG/M metagenome (GOLD analysis project Ga0256826, IMG submission 185975) | Hydrothermal vent microbial communities from East Pacific Rise, Pacific Ocean - CV79 | ecosystem: Environmental > Aquatic > Marine > Hydrothermal vents | place: Pacific Ocean: East Pacific Rise...
ATATTTAAATATCTGTAGAATTAATTTTAAGTTACAAAATAATTAAATAAATTTTGTAACTTATATAAAATTATTTTTTCTTTTTTTCTTTTTGGGCAGTTTCAACACCCATTGCTTCTAGAATTTTTGCTTCAATTTCATTTGCAATTTCAGGATTATCTCTTAAGAATATTTTAGAATTTTCTTTACCTTGTCCTATTTTACTATCATTGTAACTAAACCATGCTCCAGCTTTATCAACAATATCCATTTTAACACCATAATCTATTAACTCACCAAGCTTAGAAATACCTTCTCCAAACATAATATCAAATTCAACAACTTTAAAAGGGGGTGCAACTTTATTTTTTACAACTTTTACTTTTGTTCTATTTCCTATAGAATTTTCACCTTGTTTTAGTGTAGCAATTCTTCTAATATCAAGTCTAACTGAAGAATAAAATTTAAGTGCATTTCCACCAGTAGTAGTTTCTGGACTTCCATATCCTGTCATCCCTATTTTCATTCTTATTTGATTGATAAATATTACAGTTGTATTCATTTTATGTAAAAGACCTGTAATTTTTCTAAGGGCCTTAGACATAAGTCTTGCTTGAACACCAACTTGCATATCATCCATATCCCCATCAATTTCTACTTTTGGTGTAAGTGCAGCAACTGAATCTATAACTATTAAAGAACATGCTCCACTTCTAATAAGTGTTTCAAGTATCTCTAAAGCTTGCTCACCATAATCAGGTTGTGATACAAGTAAATTATCAGTATCAACACCAAGATTTTTAGCATATCCAACATCTAAAGCATGCTCTGCATCAATAAATGCACATACACCACCTGCTTTTTGTGATTCTGCAATTGCATGTAATGTAAGTGTTGTTTTACCAGAACTTTCAGGTCCATATATTTCTACTACTCTACCTTTTGGTATTCCACCAATTCCAAGAGCTAAATCAAGTCCAAGTGAACCTGTAGATATTGCTTCTATTGGATCAATTACTTTATCTCCTAATCTTACAAGAGTACCTTTTCCAAACGCTTTATCCATTTGTTTCATTGCTAATTCTAGTGATTTTTTTTGATCTTCTGTCATATCATTTCCTTTGATTTGTTAATTTATAGTGAAAGTTTAGCTAAATTTTATTAGTAATTGTAAAAATATGTCATTTTGACATATTTTTATTTTTTATTTATTTTTTAGTTCTGTAATTATTTGATTTAATTTCTTTTCTTGATACTCTAATGTAAGTTTTTTACCTACACTATAGTTTTCTTTTTGTATTTTTTTAAGTTCAGTATTAACTCTTAAAACCATATCTATTTTATATGCAGTATTTGAATCATTAACATCCTTCATAATAGAAAATACATCAACAAGTTCAACAGCATAGTTTGTTTCAGGTACAAATGCAATACATTTTGATGCCATAGCTTTTACTACATTTACTGAAAAATTTACAAAAGAAGTAGGAAGAAGAAAAATATCTGCTATTTTAAATATCTCTTCTTCTACTATTAAAACTTCATTTTCTAAATTCATATGCTTTAATATATCTAATGCAAAATCTTTCTCTTTGTCATCTTTTGTTGAGACAACAGCTTTAAAATTTGTAGATTCTATTTTAGTTAAAATATCGCAAAAACTTAAAAATCCTGATTTTTTGAAATTTTTAGCAGTAAAATAGACAATTTTTATATTTTCATCAATATTATGTTTTTTATAAAATTCAATTTTTGCATCTTTTTTCTTAAATTTACAAGAAGGAACTGCTGGATAAATAACTTTGATTTTTGAAGAATCAACTGTAAGTTTATCTACTAAATGATCTTTCAATATTCCAGAATTTACTATTATTATTTTAGAATTTTCTATCATTGTTTTAGAATGAGAATTTAAGGCTCCTGTATGAAAGTAAATATCTGGATATTCTTTAGTTTTAAATCCTATTTTTTCTAAAAAACCAGGTTCTTTATAAAATGATGTTTCTTGTGTAGATTCAATATATTTTGTTAAATGTGTCTGTTTTTTATAATATATTTTCATTTATATCCTATGGTATTTTGATTTTGTAGTATAACAAAACATTACAAACTTATCAATAAAATAGAGTAAAAAAATTACTTTTAGTAAATAAAAACCAATAATATATTATAATCATAGCAAGGACTATAACAAATGATTAAAAATGACTATCACCATGGTAATTTAAAAGAAGAGTTTTTAAAAATTGCTTTTGATTTTATTGCAAAAGATGGAATTGATAAACTTACATTAAAAATATTAAGTGATGCAACAGGAACATCTAGAAGTTCAATATATAGACATTTTAAATCTAAAGATGCTTTAATTGAAGAGATTATTGAAAAAGGCTTTTTACTTTTTGATGAAGCTACATCTCCTATACTTCTTGACACTAATATATCTTTAATAGATAGATTTTATCTTACTACAAAAAAATATATCCAATGGGCAAAAGAAAATCCAAATCTATATAGATTATTATTTGGGAAAAAATATTCTTATATTAGAGAAAGTATTATGAGTATTAAAGATGAAGATTGTAGTGGGTTTGGTGCTTTAAAACTTGCAATTGAAGATGGGCAAAGAGATGGTCTTTTAAAAAAAGAAGATTCTTATACACAAGCTATAATTATATGGGCTTCCATCCATGGATTAGCATCTTTAATAATTGATGGTTTTATGGATATAGAGCCAATATCTGATGAGTTAAGCTCAAAAATGTTTGAAAATTTACTTTCTGGAATAGTAAGTTCAAAAGTAAAACTAATCTCAACTATTCCATTTGTAAATAAAATCTTAAAGCCAAAGGCCTAAGATTTTACATCTTTTCTACTTTTAATCATCACTTTCATAATAGCAGGAACTAAAAAGAAATCTGCAAGAACAGCAATAATTATTGCAATACCAGTTAATAATCCAAAGTTAAATATATTTGACATAGATGCTCCCATAAATACAAAGAATCCAAAAGATAAAACTATTGTAGTAACAACCATTGCTCTACCAGTTGTTAAAAATGTAAGTCTAACTGCTTTATCTACATCATTATATAATAATTCATATCGTCTGAAGTTATGCATAAAGTGAACTGTATCATCAACAGCAAGTCCAATTGCAATTGCACCAATTAACATAGTAAACATATCTAAAGGCATATCAAAAATAACCATTACTGTTGTCATCACTAATATAGGTACAATATTTGGTATCATTGAAACTAATCCTATTTTAATATTTCCAATAAGTACCAACATCATTATTGTAATTAATGATAATGCTAAAACATATGAGATTGCACTTGAACTAATTGCAGCATCCATAATTCTTGCAAGTAAATTAGAAATTCCTGTAATAGTAACATCTGCTTTTCCTTTAAAGTATTGGTCAGCTTTTTTATTTACTTCTTTTATTAGCACCATATAATCCATAGCATCCAAATAAGGAAGTTTAACTGTAATTCTAGCTTTTCTAAATCCACTATCAACAAAGTCTTCTAAATCATCACTACCTGAATTTTCAAATAACAATAACTCTTGGGCAATTAAATTTTTATCTTGAGGAATAATATAGGCTTCTTTTTTATTTTCATTTAGAGCCTTATTTGTTTCTTTAATAATATCAACAATACTTAAAGTTTTTCCAACAAAATATTTATCACTTTTTATTTTTATAATATCATTTGAGAACTCATTTATTGCATTTAATATTTCAGGCTCATATAAACCATTTTCTTTTTTTGTATCAATAATAATTTCTAAAGTAACTGAACCTTTTAATTTATCATCAACTATATTTGTAGCCATCCTTACTGGATGATCTTCATCAAACCAAACAATTGGTTTATGAGAAAATCTAAGTTGAGAAGCAATACTAAGAGAAACTAAGATAAGAACAGTTGTAATTGCTATAATCTTTTTAGGATGTGTTACAGAGATATCTGCAATTTTGATTAAAAATCTATCCATAGTAGTTTCAACTTCACAGTCATCTTTTATAACTACATCTTTTGGTTTTATATTAAATAATGAAATAAGTGCAGGTAAAAGAACAAGTGTATAAATAAGCCCAATTAAGACTCCAGCACTTGCAAATTTTCCTAAATCTGCAACTGGTGCAAGTTCAGAAAAAGAAAAAGACCAAAGTCCTGCAGCTGTTGTAAGAGAAGTCATACCTATAGCTAAACCACTGTGTCCCATTGCATATCTTAGTGCTGCTTTTTTATCTTTTAGTATGTTCAATTCTTTAAAGAATATTGAAAGAAGATGTATAGATGCTCCAACTGTAACTGCTAATAAAAAAGATGGAAGGATTTGAGTTACTACTGTAATAGGTGCTCCAAAAATAGCCATAAATGATAATGAAGATACAATTGTAAGTGCAACCATTATAAGAGGGAAGACAACTCCAGAAACTCTTCTAAACATAATAGCAAGGAAAACAACCATTACAAGTAAAACAAACTTAATAAATTTTTGCATATCTGAAGTCATAGAGGCTTTTAATTCAGCATTAATAACAGCAGTTCCTGATACAAGTATTTTAAAATCATCAGCTTGATATTTTGCAACTATTTCATTTGTTTTTTTAACAATTGCTGCATTTTCAATATCTGATAAAAATGCTTTCTCTTCATTTGTTTGAACTTTTTCTTCATTTTCATCACCAAATTCATCTTCTTCATTTTCTTCTTTTACTATCTCATTTCCATTTTTATCTAAAGAAGTATATGTTTGAGTATCAATAACAATAGTTGTAATAGTCCCTGCTTCATCAAATATCAAATCTTTAAAAAGTGGATTATTTTTTGCAAGCATTTTTTTAAACTCTAAAGCTTTAGCATCTTTTGGAAGTTCTTCAAACAGATCATCTACAATTAAACTATCCATAGTTCCTCTCGTATTTCTTGCATTTATTAAAGAGTTTACATCTTCAATATAAGGAAGATTTTCTTCTAACTCTTTATGTAATGCATCTAGTTTTGTTAAAAACTTCATTGTAAAGATATTATCACTTTGAATTGCTATAAGAACTTTTTCATCTCTTCCAAATTGATTTCTAAACTTATCATACTCAATTCTTAAAGGATCTTCTTTATGTAAAAATCCTTCAGTTGATGTATCTACTGTTAAATATTTCATTTGTGAAGCAAGAGATATTACTATTGCTAATACAAAGAAAATCACTTTTAATCTATTATCATAAATAAAATCTGAAATATGTTCAAATTTATGTTCAACTTTTGTTTTCCAATTCATATGTGTGTACCTTTTTTTATTATATTTTGCAATAATAGTAAAAAAGTATTAATACAGTATTAATACTTTTTATTTAACTATTATCTTAGAGCTTATTTTTAGATTTATATCTTTTTTTGTATATGTTTGAATTTTTTCTTTTATATCTTTATAATCTTTTTTATTTAAAATATTTTGAGATACTACTTCTAAATCTATTTCTAAAAATTTCTCTTTTATATTTACATCTAAAATATTTAGTTTTACTTTTTCATTATTTATATTTATGTATTCTATTGTATTTAGATTTACAAATATTTTATTTTTTTCAACCATATTTACAAAAGATATACTTAAAGGAATAGTAATAAAACTTAATAATATAAGCGTATAAAATATCCCTTTTTTTGCCCTTTTTACTGGTGCATATCCTAAAACTATAAAAGTAATAGAAGCTGCAAGTGTGATTCCTACAAGGTTTGTAACAAACAATAAAAAAGAATAATACATCATAGAAAAATCACCAAATGCTATACCAATACCTGTAACACTAAGTGGTGGTACAAGTGCTACTGCTATTGATACACCTGCAAGTGATTTTGCAATACTTTCTTTACTAGAAGCATATGCTCCTGCAATTCCAGAAAAAATAGCTACCATCAAATCTAAAACATTTGGTGTTAGTCTTCCTTGCATCTCTTGTGTAATTTGGTGTAATGGTATAAAACTACTATAAATATATGAAAATAATAATGCAGTAGAAATACCAATAAAAAGTGTCCTTATACTTTGAAATATTAAAAACTTTTCTGCTCTTACAACACCCATAGAAAGTGATATAATTGGTGACATAAGAGGGGCTAGTATCATTGCTCCAATTATTACAGGTGCAGAAGATGCAAAAAGACCAGTTGTTGCAATAAGTGTACTTAATACCATAAGCACTAAAAATACAAATGAAAATTTTGAACTTTCTCTTAAAGTTACAAATAAATCTTTGAACTCATCATCACTTGCTTTTTTAAATAAAGGAAGTCTTCCTTCAATCAGTATATTTGTAACCTCATCTTTTGGTAGTGAGTTTAATTTGATAGTATCTTTTACTTCAGAAATATTAGGATCTTTATTTATAAATTCTAATAACTTTGATCCAAGATGTAAATTAATAGAATCTTTTGCAACTTCTAGGTCTAAAGTCTTTGAGCATAGTAGTTCACCATCAAGTGTAAATTCTATTGGTTTAGAAGAACTTATAATTAATTTTGAAGTATGAATAAATCCTAAACTTTTAGGTAATTTAAGAGTAGATATATTTTGATAATAAAATATAGTAATTAAATACCAAATATATGATAAAAGTGACGTTGGTGCTAATATAAATGCATTTAACTTTCCATCATGTAAAGATAAAACTTCTTTAAATTTAGAATCTTCATTTATTTTTGTATGTTCTAATACAGTAATACCTGATGCAGCTGTATTTATTATATGATCTTTTGATGTTTTTAAAGTATATCTTTTATATTTTATATTTTTTAGATTTCTTAAAACTACTTGGATTTGTTGCCATTTTGATATTTCATTAAAATTTATTCTATTCATTCCATGCATATCACCAATTGTAATTTTATTAAATGCTAGTAGTTCATTACATTTTAAAATATCAATTTTAGTTAATAGATCAAAATTTAAAGCATCATTTAGTGCATCACTTATATCTTTTGATATTGCATAGTTTTGTATTGCATGAGGACAAGTATCATTACCTATAATTGCAATATGAATATTTGTATTTAAATTTTTATTAAAAAATGATTTTATTTCATTATCCTCTAGATATAGCAAATATAAAGTATCATTTCCATTTATAATATCCTCTTTAAAACTTATAGTTTCATTTTTGATATTTATTTCTGAATCTATATATTCTAATATTTCAAATATCTTTTCATCTTTATTTAATTTGTTTATTACTAATTTTATATTTGTATAATTCATATGAAAGTATATCTAAAAAGTTAAATTAACAGTAGTACCTTTATTTTCTTTTGAATATATTTGTATATCTATTTGCAACTCTGAACAAAGACGATATACTATATGCATCCCTATTCCATGGCCATTATCATCTTCTTTATACGCTCTTTCAAATATTTTTTGAGGATATTCTATCCCTTTTCCATTATCTTTTATAGTAAGTGTATTGTTAGTATATGATATATCTATTTTTGGCTCACTTTTACTATACTTGCAGGCATTTGATATAATATTATCAACAATCCTTTTTAGTGCATTTTCATTTGAACTAATTATTATTCTTTTTTCATCAAAATTAAAATATATATTAGGATACATACTTTTATAAGTATCTATTGAAGATATAATTACATTAGATAAATCAAACTCTTGTTGTTTCATATTTTTTTCATCTAATAATACTTCAAGATTAGCATAAAGAGAAGAGATATTTTGAGCTGAATTTTCTATTCTAGATATTTTCTTTTTCATATTTTCACTTGCAACTTTTTTTAACATATTTGTATTTATAAGTATTGCAGAAACTGGTGTATTTAAATCATGTATTAAATCTTTTGTAAATCTATCCATATGTGAAATAGTATCTATCATTGGTTCTAAAGATTTCCTAGCTAAAAAGTAAGATATTATTGCAAAGAATATTATAAGAAATACTTGAAGCATAATAGTAAAGATCTTTAATCTTTTCAACTCTTCATCTATTAAATTAGATTCAATTTTAATCATCATTTTTTTTGAAAAAACTTTTATATAGTAGTTTCCTTTTTTTACGGGTAATTGCCTTTTTACTATACCATTATTAACAAATTCAAAACTATAATGTTCTTGTTTATATGTAAAATTTGATTGCTTTTGTTTTAAAATATATTGATGCATATTCATTGCATATTTTTGCATTATGAATGTATGTTGTTGTTGGAAATACAAATAGCCTAAAATAACAACAAATATACTTACAGATATAAAATATCCTAAAAATATCTGCATAAACGATTTTTTCTCATAATTCTTCAAGTCTATATCCTACTGATCTTAAATTTGTAATATTTAATCCTAACTTTTTAAGCTTTGAAATTTGTACTCGAAGAGCAGCTTCACTACCTTCTGCACCATCGTGAATATGATATAAGATATCTTCTTTAGTTATTATTTTAGATTTATTTTGTAGAAACAATTCAAACAATTTTAATTCACTAGGAGATAAAAATATCTCTTTTTCATCTTTTATTATTATTTTTGATGATATATCATAAACAATATCTTTATATATCAGAGTATTTTTTCTTGTATTAAATGATTTTTTGATTTGTGTATTTATTCTTATTATTAGTTCATTACAATCAAATGGTTTTTTAATATAATCATCAGCTCCACATAAAAAGCCATCAGATAAAGAGTTGATATCAACTTTTGCAGTTAAAAATATACATGGTGTTTCATCAGATGATTCTCTTAAACTCTTAAGAAGGTCAAATCCATTTATAAATGGGATATCAACATCAAATAAATACAATGAATATTTAGAATCATATGTTGCACTTAAGGCTTCATTTCCATCTTTTACCCAAGTAACATCAAAGTTTTCATCTTCAAGTAACTCTTGTAAACTTTCACCCAAGATTAAATCATCTTCTACTAATAATATATTTGTTTTATACACAACAATATCCTTTTATAAATCTATTGTACTTTATATATGTTAATGTTGTATTAATATGTAATATTTTATTTTAACATTTTCATATCAAAATTATTAAATAAACCTTTATATTTAGTACTCTCTTTTGGTATTAAAATAGTTAAAATTCCTCTTTGCGCCATCTTCCCTGCTTTTAGTTTAGCCTCTTTTGTATTACCCCAAAATAGATCAGCTCTTATATCTCCTTTTATTGCTCCACCAGTATCTGCTGCAACTACTAAAGTATTTATTTTTTTATTTGAAATGGGGTCTGTAGTATTTAAAAATACAGGAAATCCTAATGGTATATATTTTCTATCAACTGCAATATTTCTTTTTGCAACTAATGGTACGCCTAAACTTCCTGTTGCACTTTTTTTACTTAGTGTAAAAAATACTTTACTTTGATTTAAATTGAATAATTCATCAACTTTAGATGGATTTTTATCACACCAAGTTTTAATAGCTTGTAAACTCATATCTTCTTTTTTAATATACCCATCTTTTATAAGTTTTCTCCCTATTGGATAATATTTTCTCCCATTTTGATTTGAGTATGCTACATTTATAATATTTCCATCTTCAAGTTTTACTTTACCACTACCTTGAATTTCAAGAAAGAATCTATCAATTTTACTATTTACATATAATAATACTTCTAATTTATCTTGATTTTTTAATAACTCTTCTCTAGTTTCATAAGGGATAAGTTGATTTCCGACAACTTTCCCTCTTAGTGTATAGTGTTTAAGTTTAGGATATAAAGAGCTTAGTCTTACACTAATTAAGTCTTTTGGAGTTTTGTATATAGGATATTTGTATATATTAGTTTTATTAAAACTACCTTCTAAAATTGGTTCATAATATCCAGTAATAAGTCCTTTATCACTATTCTTTTTATTCAACAGCTTATAAGGGATAAAATATTTTGTAAAAAATTCTTTTCCATTTGTATATTTATTTACATCTTTACAATTACTTTTCAGCTCTTTATTTACCCTTCTTGCTTTACATCCATTTTTAAATACTTCAAACGCTAAGTTTAAATTATCATCATTAAAACCTTCAATATCTTTAAATTGTATTTTTTCTAAATTTGCTTTTGAGATATTATTGAGTTTCTCTACTTTTTGTTCTTGACACGCACTAAAAAATAGTGCAATAATTATGCTTAGGTATATTGATTTCATAAAGAATCTTATCTAAGTTTTATTAAAAATATATTATTAATTTAATTTGCATTATATATTCTTATTATTATCTTAAGTTTAAATTATGTTTAATAAGTTAGAATTTTGTACAAAAAATCAAGGAAATAAAATGAAAAATATAATATCATCAGTATTAGTTGCAAGTACATTGCTCATCCCAACACTTTCAAGTGCATCACAAGCAAAAGGGCTAAATGTATTAGTTAATTCAGGAGAGTCTCAAACTCAAGCAATGGCAATGGTACTTTCACTTATGACAATTAAAAAACATAAAAAAGAAGTAAATATTGTATTATGTGGAAAAGCTGGAGATTTAGCTGATAAAAATATCAAAGGAACTCCAACTAAAAGACCAAATGGTAAAGCACCTAGCGCAAAAATGCATTTAAAAATGCTTATTAAATTGGGTGCTCATGTTGAAGTTTGTCCTTTATACTTACCAAACTCTGGAAAAGATAAATCAATTCTTTTAGATGGGATTACAGTTGCTAAACCACCAGTTGTTGCAGGTAAACTTTTAAATACAGATTACCAAAATATTACATTTTAGTAATAAATAAAATAGTTTAGTTTTCTAAACTATTTTGTTCTTCATCTTTTAAATAAAATGAAGATATAAAAGATACTATTAATATACAAATAGTAAACATATATAAAAATGTATATGAACTCAAAGACAAAATAATCCCACCTAATATAGAGAAAAATATACCAAATGACATAATATTTGTTTGTAAAGCTGTATAAACTGGTCTTTTTTCTTCAGGAGCAAGTATAAGGATAAGATTACCTGAAGCTATTCTATTCCCATCCATTGCAGCACCAACAATAAAAAATATCCCCATATATAAATATAAATGTCCCCCAATAAATGCTAAAGAGATAGCAATAATAAACATGGTAATAGTTATATGTGTTATTACCTTATTTAATCCTTTAAAACTAAGTTTTCCCCATACAATATTACTAAACATAGCTCCTACCATTTGAGCAGTTATAAGCATACCAATTGCTGTTCCATCTAAGGTAATAGAATTTTTTGCATCTAATATTATAAAAGGAAGGGCAAATAAATACGCATATGCTGTAAGAAAAGTAAATACCTGAACTTGAAGTTGTTTATCAACTCTTAATATTTTAAATGCATTTTGTAAAAATAGTTTAAATGATTTTTCTTTTTTTGAAACTTTTTCTTTTATTGGTTCACTAATAGTTCCAAATGCCAAATATCCAAATCCCATAAGAACAGTACTGGCAATAAAAAGTATTCCATAACTAAATGGTGCTTCTTGAGTTTGAAGAATATATCCAGCTCCTGCTCCACTTATTATTGAAGCAAATGCTGCAAAAAATTGTCGTGTTGCCATAGTTTTACCACGAAATTTATGGGTAAATATTTTAGCTATAACTTCTCTAAAATATATAGCACCAAATCCTGCAGAAAATGAGAATATAAATAGCCCTAATCCTATACAAAATAATGTAATATTTGGATAGTCATCCCCTATAAATATTATTGAAAGACCTATAAAAAACCAAGCTAAAAACCTAGCAAGGAATACTCTTCTTAAATATTTCAACATGTAAGGATATGATTGTGCATGAAATGCTGCATAAAGTTGCACAAGTATTGCACCACCTCTTAAAAGTGAAGAATAAAATCCAATCAATATAGCTCCACCTCCAAAATGACTTACAATAAGAGGTAAAATTGTATGTGGTTCAGCTATTGTTGTTCCTATTGAAAGAAAGAATCCATGAAGTACGTTTTTAATATGATTTAGTTTTTTATTCATAACGCAAGTATAGCTAATTATCTTATAAACTTATAATAATATTTTGATATACTTATTAAAAATAATGGATTCATTGCTAAAAAATCAAAAAGATTATTTACTAATAGATCAAATATGCATTGGTTTCATAAAATAACTGGTGTATATTTATAAGCATGGGAATAGCACTTACTCAATTTAAAAATATTCAATAATTTATACTTTTATAAATCAATTATTTAGTAAATTTTTGTTAATATAATAGTTATATTCAAAAAGGATTATAAAGAATGAAATACAACGATATTGATTTTAATTCAAAAACAATACTTATTACAGGTGGAGCTGGTTTTATTGGTTCTTCTTTAGCTTTTTATTTTCAAGAAAATTATCCTAATTCAACTATAATAGTATTTGATAAATTTAGAAGTGGAAGAACTCTTAGTAATGGAAATTTAGAGAGTTTTGGTACATATAAAAATTTAATCGGTTTTGATGGCATTGTTATAAGTGGAGATATCAATGATAAAGTTGCATTAAAAGATCTGGAAACTTCATATAAATTTGATTACATTTTTCATGAAGCTGCTATTTCTGATACAACTGTAACTGAACAAGACTTAATGATAAGTACAAATGTAAATGCATATGAAAATTTACTTAAAATTGCAATCAAGCATGGTGCTAATATGATATATGCATCAAGTGCAGCAACTTATGGAGATAGTAATACTTTTGAAGTAGGAAATGAATCACCAAACAATGTTTATGGTTTTTCTAAACTTATGATGGATAACATTACTAAAAAATATATTAAACAAAACTGCCCTATTTCAATTGTTGGACTTAGATATTTTAATGTTTATGGACAAAGAGAATTTTACAAAAATAAAACAGCATCAACTGTAATACAATTTGGTCATCAAATTTTAGCTGGAAATGCTCCAAAACTATTTGAAGGAAGCGATAAAATTTTAAGAGATTTTATATATATAGAAGATGTAATTCAAGCAAATATAAAAGCATGTAATCCAAAACAAAGTGGTATTTACAATGTAGGAACAGGAAAGGCTAGATCATTTCAAGATATAAGTGATATAGTTCAAAAAGAGTTAAATACTACTTATGAAACTTTATATATTCCAAATCCTTTTATTGGACAATACCAATTTTTCACACAAGCAGTGATAAATAAAACTAAAGAAGCCTTAGGTTATGAGCCTAAATATTCTTTAGAAGATGGTATCAAAGCATATATCCCAAATATCAAAGAAATTTATGAAAGTGAAGTAAAAAATGACTAATATAAAAAAACCAAATATTTTAGTGGTTGGTGATCTTATGATAGATCATTATTTATGGGGAGATTGTAAAAGAATTTCACCAGAAGCTCCTGTGCAAGTTGTTGATATAAAAAAAGAAACAACAGTTCTAGGCGGTGCTGGAAATGTTGTAAACAATCTTGTTGCACTTGGAGCAGATGTGACTGTTATGTCTGTAACAGGAGATGATGAAGTATCATCTGAACTTATCTCAATGCTTGACGATATAAATGTTACACATTTTCTAGTTTTAGATGATAGTAGAAAAACAAGTAAAAAGTCAAGAATAATTGCATCAAATCAGCAAGTAGTAAGATATGACAATGAAACTAAAGATGAGATTGATGTAGAATGTGAACAAATTTTAACACTTAAACTTTTAGAACAAATTGATAAGTTTGATATCGTTTTAGTATCTGATTACGGTAAAGGGGTTATAACTTCTGAAATTATGAATAAAATTATTTTTATTGCTTCAGGTGCAAATATTAAAGTTTTAGTTGATCCAAAAGGTGAAGATTATTCAAAATATATTGGTGCATATTTATTAACTCCAAATAAAACTGAGGCAGAACTAGCTAGTGGGATTGAAATTCATAATGAAAAAAGTTTAACTAAAGCATTAAAGGCTTTACAAAACCTTGCTTCACTTGAAGTACCAATGATAACATTAAGTGAAGATGGTATTGCAATACTTACTAAAGATAATAACTTATGTAAAAAACCAACAGTAGCAAGAGAGGTATTTGATGTAACTGGAGCTGGAGATACAGTTTTAGCTTCACTTGGACTTTCACTTGCATTAGATAATAATATAAGTGAAGCAATGGAATTTGCAAATTTAGCAGCAGGTGTAGTAGTAGGAAAACTGGGAAGTGCAACTGCATCAATTGAAGAGATTGAAGAGTATAAAAGTACTTTACATAAAAGTAGTATAGATTCACATATAAAAACATTTGAAGAAATTGAAAAAACAGTTCAAAGACTTAGATCTAAAGGTTCTAAAATAGTATTTACAAATGGTTGTTTTGATATTTTACATAAAGGCCATGTAAGTTACTTAGATGTAGCAAAGTCTTTTGGAGATATTTTAATACTTGGACTAAATAGCGATGAAAGTGTAAAAAGACTAAAAGGTGAAAATAGACCTATAAATAATCAAGAAGATAGAGGATTTATACTTGCAGCATTAGAAAGTGTTGATTATGTTGTAAATTTTAGCCAAGATACTCCATATGAATTAATTAAATTAATACAACCAGATGTACTTGTAAAAGGTGCCGATTATGAAGGTTGTGATGTAGTTGGTAGTGATATTGCAAAAGAACTGAAATTAGTAACTTTTATTGATGGGAAAAGTACAACAAAAACAATAGAACAAATAAAAAATCAAGGATAATAAAAAAATGACAATAAAAAGAATTTTAGCAGGAAGTTTACTAACAAGTAGTTTAGTATATGGAGCAAATAGTGTTGACCTTAATGTAAATAACAATACACTTGAAATAAGTGGTGATTTTTCACTAAATGAAGCATATAATTTAAACGATGATTCTAACTATTTTTTAACTTTAAGCTTTTTAAATAGTGAGGATAAATCAGCTACAAATACTGAAAGACTAACTACCGTAGGATTTAAAATGATAAATCCTTATATAGATGACTATGGATTTAAATTTGGATTAGGGATGAAAGCAGTATGGGCTGATAATAGTGAAGATAATTTTCTAGCATTACCTATACAGTTATTTGGGAATTATCAAATTGATGAAAAAATTAATTTAGATATAAATCTTGCTTATGCTCCTAGAGTATTATCTTTTTTAGAAGCTCAAAGATTTATAAGTGCTGAAACAAAAATTAATTACAAAATTATAGATAATGGATACACATATGTTGGAGCTAGATCTATATCAACTAAATATAATAATAATTCAACAATTAAATATGATCAAAGTCTATTTTTTGGATTTAAAGTACAATTTTAATAGGAAAGACTATGATAAATACAATTAATAGTGAATTTGAATCTCATTTAGAAACAATACTTGAAGTTCAAAAAACTATGAGTGAAGATGTACAAAAAGCATCATTTCTTGCAGTTGAAACATTAAAAGCTGGAAATAAGATACTTATTTTTGGAAATGGGGGAAGTGCTGCAGATGCACAACATATTGCAGCAGAATTAACAGGAAGATACAAAACTGAACGTCGTGGATTACCTGGTATTGCTCTTACAACTGATACTTCTGCACTTACTGCTATTGGAAATGATTACGGGTATGATAGAGTTTTTGATAGACAAGTAGAATCATTAGCTACAAAAGGTGATTTACTTTTAGGAATCTCTACTTCTGGAAACTCAGCAAATGTTGTAAATGCTTTAAAATTAGGAAAAGATTTAGGGTGTAAAACCTTAGGTTTTTCGGGAAGAGATGGAGGAGATATGAATAAGGTTTGTGATATTAATCTTATAGTACCAAGCAACAATACTCCACGAATTCAAGAGATGCATATACTTTTGGGACATACTATTTGTCAAATTATAGATAATAACTTTTAAGGACCAAAATGAGAACATTTTTAAATGATGAAGAGAAAAAAACTATTCTAGACAGTATTCGAGATATTCCAGATTTTCCAAAACCTGGAATTATGTTTAAAGATATTACAACTTTATTAAATAATGCTAAGGCATATCAAGTTCTTATGAATCATCTTGAAGAACGATATAAAGAAGCTAATCTAGACTATATAGTTGGACTAGATGCTAGAGGATTTATATTTGGTGCTGCACTTGCTGATAGATTAAAAATTGGATTTGTACCTGTACGAAAAAAAGGGAAACTTCCTTCTACAACTATATGTGAGAAATATGAATTAGAATATGGATTTGATGAAGTTGAAATACATCTTGATGCATTTCCTAAACAAAATGCAAATGTATTAATTATAGATGATTTAATTGCAACTGGTGGAACTGCTTATGCTGCATCGAAACTAGTAACTGCCACTAAAGCTAATTTAGTGGAGATATGTTTTATTATGAACCTTAAGTTTTTAAAAGGTGATGAAAGACTTGAACAATTTGCACCAGTTTATTCTGTGTTAGATATTTAAATAAAGAAAGATAAAAATGAATAATTATATCCCAAAACCTAGTAAATTTGATCCAGACTCATCTGGACATTTTGGAGAATTTGGTGGGCGTTATGTACCTGAAACACTTATGCCTATTTTACTTGAACTTGAAAAAAGCTATATTAAATATAGATTTGATAAAGATTTTTGGGAAGAAGTAAATGCTTTACTTAAAGACTATGTTGGAAGACCTAACCCTCTATATCATGCAAAAAATATAAGTGAAGAAATTGGAGCAAAAGTATATTTAAAAAGAGAAGATTTAAATCATACAGGAGCACATAAAGTAAACAACGTAATTGCTCAAGGACTTTTAGCAAAAAGACTAGGTAAAACAAAAGTTATAGCAGAAACAGGAGCTGGTCAACATGGTGTTGCAACTGCTACTATTGCTGCTCTTATGGGCTTAGAATGTACTGTATTTATGGGTGCAAAAGATGTTCAGAGACAAGAACTTAATGTTTTTAGAATGAAACTTTTAGGTGCCAAAGTTATATCTGTAGAATCTGGAAGTAGAACACTAAAAGATGCCATGAATGAAGCTATTAGATATTGGGTTACAAATGCAAGAGATACTTATTATATAATTGGTACAGTTGCAGGTCCACATCCTTATCCTATGATGGTTAGAGATTTTCAAGCTATTATTGGTTGGGAAGCAAGAGCACAAATACTTGAACTAGAAGGAAAACTTCCCGATGTAGTTGTTGCAGCTATTGGTGGAGGATCAAATGCCATTGGTATGTTCTCTCACTTTTTAGAAGATGATGAAGTTCAATGTATTGGTATTGAAGCTGGAGGATTAGGACTTGATACTAATAAGCATGGATGTTCATTAGAAAAAGGAACTCCGGGAGTTTTACATGGTCAATGTTCATATTTACTGCAAGATGAAGATGGACAAATTATGGAAGCACATAGTATAAGTGCTGGTTTAGACTATCCTGGAATTGGACCAGAACACGCATATCATAAAGAGCTTGGAACTGTAAAATTTGATAGTATTACAGATCAAGAAGCTATTGATTCTTTTGTATGGTTAAGTCAAAAAGAAGGTATTATCCCTGCTTTTGAAAGCTCTCATGCTATTGCTTATTTAAAAAAAGCAAAAGAGTCTTTAAAAGGTAAAACAATTATTATAAATCTATCTGGTCGTGGAGATAAAGATATGATTCAAGCAAAAGATCTATTAAAATTTGACTAAGAAGAAAATATGAAAAAATTTACAATTAAACACTCTGGAAAAATAATAACAACTTTAGTTGTATTACTTTTTTCATTTCTAGCTTTTAATTTATACACTGCACCAGTTCATGGAATTACAGATAAATTTATCTATTTAATGAAAGGATATGGATATATTATTTTATATGCATGGAGTATTATTGAAGGTGAATCTGGATTAATAATGGCTGGTCTTTTAAGTTCAACTGGAGATATGAATTTATATATTGCAATATTTGTAGCTGGTCTTGGTGGATTTACAGGAGATCAAATATATTTTTATATAGGCAGATACAATAAAAGTTATGTTCATGGTAAATTTAAAGGTCAAAGGAGAAAATTTGCCTTAGCACATTTACTTCTTAAGAAGTATGGTTGGCCGATTATTTTTATCCAAAGATATATGTATGGACTTCGTACAATTATACCTATTTCAATAGGTCTTACTAGATATGATGCCAAGACATTTGCATTTATAAATATTATTAGTGCATGGTGTTGGGGTGCTATTACTATAATTCCTGTATGGTATTTTGGAGAAGAGATATTAGAGATTTTACACATGGCAAAAGAACATTGGTATTTTGCTATTCCTTTAATAATTATATTTCTTACGAGTATTTATATATTTATCAATAAGGCAACAAAAAAGAAAAAACAATGTTAAATCAACTAAAAAGCTTAAACTATTATGATGAATTAGTAAAAACATTATTAGAAGCTAAGACTGCTGCTTTGGCTTCTAATATTGCTGCACCATTAATTTTAGTCTATATTTTAAGCTCTTATATTAATATACTTATACTATTTTCTTATTTAGTATTTAAATTTATCACTCTTATTTTAAGACTTACTTTTGCAAATAGAGGATTAAAAGCAATAAGAAATAATAATTCAAAAAAGATAAAAAAGTATTTAAAACTTTATTTAACTACTCTTTTTATAAATTCTGTTTTACTTGCTTCTGCTTCTGTTTTAGCAATAATATATGGTACTACTACTGATATTTTTATAGTAATTGCACTTGCATTTGGTATGGCAGCAGGTGCTATATCTACAACTGCTACTATTTTTCATGCTACTGTACTTTTTATTGTACCTTATATGTCTTTTATCTTTATTGCTTTACTCTTAAACACAAGTGGGTTAATATATTACCTTTCAGAATTTAGTATTATTATATTTATGGTTATTACTATACCATCTACTTTTAGAATGTTTTCATCTTTAAAAAATAATATTGAAAAAACAATTAAACTAAAAGATCAACAAAAACAACTAATTCAAGCTGAAAGAATTGCATCGATGGCAGAAATTATGAATAATATTGCACATCAATGGAGACAGCCACTATCTATTATTTCAACTGCGACAAGTGGCTTAGTTTTAGAAAGAGAGAATCATATTCTAAAAGATGAAAGTTTTATTAAATATACAAATTTAATTATGGACAACACTCAATACTTATCAAAAACAATTGATGAATTTAGAGATTTCATAGAAACTACACCAATAAATAAGACATTATTATTACAAGATAGTATCACTTCTGCTATTAATATAACAAAAGCTGTTTTACAAAGTTTAAATATAAAATTAATATATACAAAAAAGTATAATGATGATATTTTGTTAAATATGAATGAAGGTGAATTAACACAAGTTCTTATTAATATAATCAATAATGCAAAAGAAGCAATCCAAAGTAAAAATATTAAAGATGGAAAAATATATTTAAGTTTAAATAAAATCAATGATAATATAATAATCGAAATAGAAGACAATGCAAAAGGTATTCCAAGTGATATTATAGGTAAAATATTTGAACCCTATTTTACTACAAAACACAATTTAAAAGGTACTGGTCTTGGACTTAGTACTAGCCATAAAATAATAACAAAAAATTTAAATGGTCAACTTAGTGTAAAAAATACAGCACTAGGTGCAAAATTTACAATAAAATTAAAAATATAAAAGGAATAAAATGAAATTAAATTTAATACAAGAAAATATAAAAGCTGATATAGAAATAATATTAGTACATAATAAAAAAATTACATCAAATAAAAAGAGCCTACATCAACTAAACTTTATAGGTGAAGATGAAACATGTGCATTACTAATTGAAGCTAAAAAACTTTATGTTGGTTGTGAAAACAATGATGAAGAAAGTATAAGAGTAGCACTTAGTGTTGCAATTAGAAAAATAAATGAAACAAATTTTTCAACTGCTTGCATAGATGCAAAAGATAACTTAAGAGCAGTTATTGAAGGATTAGAGCTTGGAAATTATACTTTTAATAAATATAAATCTAAAAAGAAAAAAGAAAAAGAAAAAACTATAAATTTAATAGTTTCTAAAATAAATAAAGAAACAATATCTATATTTGAAGATGCAATAAATATTTCAAATAGTGTAAATATGACAAGAAACTTTGTAAATACAACTCCTGAAGATTTTTATCCAGAAATTATGGCAAAAGAAGCTAAAAAAATTGCAAAAGAAAATGGCTTAGAGTGTAAAATATATGGTGAAGATTATTTAAAGAAAAATGGTATGCATGCAATGAATGCAGTTGGAAGAGCTAGCAGACACGAATCTAAACTTATTCATCTTACATATAAGCCAAAGAAAAAAGCTAGTAAAAAAATAGTTTTAGTTGGTAAAGGACTTACTTATGATTCAGGTGGACTTAGCTTAAAACCTGCCGAGTTTATGGTAACAATGAAAAGTGATAAAAGTGGAGGATCTGCTGTATTAGGAATTATGAATACAATTGCTAAACTAAATTTACCTATTGAAGTTCATGGAATAGTTGGAGCTGTTGAAAATATGATTGGTGGAGATGCTTATAAACCTGATGATGTTTTATACGCTAAAAATGGTAAAACTATTGAGATTAGAAATACTGATGCAGAAGGTAGACTTGTACTTGCTGATTGTTTATGTTATGCACAAGATGAGATTAAAGATATAGATTATATTTTTGATTATGCAACTTTAACGGGTGCAAGTGTTGTTGGTGTTGGGCACTATACAACTTCAATGATGGGAAATAGCAATATGTTAAACTATTCTATGGTTCAAGCTGCTTTAGATAGTGGTGAGTTAGCAACTTCTTTACCTTTTAACAGATATTTAAGAAAAACAATAAAAAGTAAGATTGCAGATATTTGTAATATTTCAAGTACTAGATATGGTGGAGCTATCACTGCTGGTATGTTCTTAGATGAGTTTATAACAAAAGAAAACAAAGACAAATGGGTACACTGTGATATAGCAGGACCTGCATATGTTGAAGAACAATGGGGATACAATCCTTATGGAGCAAGTGGAGCTGGTGTTAGATTTACAATCCAATTTATGAAAAACTTATTAAAGAAATAATTTCATGGAAACTATAAAAGATTCTGCTCACTTAAATCTTGAAGATTTAGCTTCAAGAAGAGCCGAAGTATATTTAACAGAACAATTTTTAAAACTTATTGAAGAAGCAGAAAAAGAAGTTAAACAAATAGAACCACATGAATTAAATATAGAAGATATGAATATTCTTTTACTTGATGTAAGAGAACCAGAAGAGTTTGCAAGTGGATATTTAAGAAAAGAGATGCATTTAACAATCCCAAGAGGAAAATTAGAATTTGTAGCAATTCAGAAAATATTTCAAAAATATGGAAATGATATCCCTATACTAACTTATTGTTTTAAAGGTCCAAGAGGATTGCTTGCTGCCTATCAGCTTAAGAAAATGGGTTTTACAAATGTAATAAATCTAAAAGATGGACTTATTAATTGGTTGGCATCAGGCAGAACTCTTAGAAGTTATTTTGGAGAGATCACTTTAGCTAAATGATAAAAATATTATTACTTGAAGATGATGAACTTTTTGCATCTACTATAATTGATATACTTGAAGATGAGAACTATTTATTAACTCATTGTAAAGATGGAGAAGAATTTCTAACTAAAGCATATGAGAGTTATTTTGATCTTTACTTGCTTGATATAAATGTACCAAAATTAAATGGTTTAGATACATTAAAAGCTTTAAGAGAAGAAAAAAACAACACTCCTGCAATTTTTCTTACTTCATACAAAGATAAAGAAACTTTAAAGGATGCTTTTACAAATGGTGCGGATGATTTTTTAACTAAACCATTTGATATAGATGAATTAACCTTAAGAATCCAATCTTTATTAAAAAGAGCTGGTAAAATAGATTCAAATATCACTATAGGAAACTTAACATTTAATCCAAAATTTAATACTATTTTAAAAGATAACAAAGAGGAACAATTAAGTAATAAAGTTGCCGAATTATTTAAATTATTTTATGAAAATAACGGTTCAATTGTAACAAAAGAGATGATTATTGAAAGACTATGGTCATATACAGAAGAATATAGTGAAGGTTCACTTAGAGTTTACATCACAAAAATACAAAAACTTTTTGATGAAAAAAAGATTACAAATATTAAAAATATAGGATATAAAGTTGAATTCTAAAATACAAGATTTAATAGATACTTTACCAATACCTCAAATAAATATATCAAATCAAAGAAAACTTTGTTTTATAAATCTATCAAATAATCAATTTGAAATAGAATTTGGTGAGATGATTTTAGGTCCATATAGTTTTAAAGGTACTATAAATAAATTTATAGAGATTTATTTTTCTCAAATAGCAAAAATAAATCACTATAATGAAGAAGATATATCTAAAAATATTGAATTTATAAATAATAAAAATAATAATTCATATATATATGAAGTTAAAGATATAAACTTTCTTTTAAATATAAAATAATATGAATTCAAAATATAAAAACTTTCTAATATCAAATTATATTATAGTTGCTTTTATTATACTAATTTCACTTGCCTCAAACTATTTATTTATATCATTAAATGAATTTTCACAAGATACATTTTTACCTATTTCAATTTTTACAATTATTATTTCATTGTTTTTATATAAATATCTAAGTCATACTATTTTTGATGAACTTTTTAAAAGTGATAAAAATATTGATAATATGATAAAAAAAACACTTCATGAAATAAATACCCCAGTTGCAACTATTCAAATGAATAT
>Ga0256826_1000561_pt1 | contig 22742 bp, 21 predicted proteins | sample CV79metaG_FD_185975 | JGI IMG/M metagenome (GOLD analysis project Ga0256826, IMG submission 185975) | Hydrothermal vent microbial communities from East Pacific Rise, Pacific Ocean - CV79 | ecosystem: Environmental > Aquatic > Marine > Hydrothermal vents | place: Pacific Ocean: East Pacific Rise...
AACGAAGACTTCTTCTGTGGTTATAGCCCAGAGAGAATTAATCCAGGAGATAAAGAACACACTGTAACTAAGATACTTAAAGTAACAGCAGGTTCAACTCCTGAGATAGGTAAAAAAGTAAATGCACTTTATTCGAGCATCATCACAGCTGGAACTCACTTAGCACCTACTATAAAAGTAGCAGAAGCAGCAAAGGTTATAGAAAACTCGCAAAGAGATATAAACATAGCGTTTGTGAATGAACTTAGTATGATATTTAACAGACTGAACATAGATACAAATGCAGTACTCGAAGCAGCCGGTACAAAATGGAACTTTTTACCATTTCGTCCAGGTCTTGTTGGTGGGCACTGTATAGGTGTTGATCCTTACTACTTGACTCACAAAGCCCAAGAAGTAGGCTATAATCCAGAGATAATACTCGCAGGAAGAAGACTTAATGATAACATGGGAATATATGTGGCTTCACAAGTCATAAAACTTATGATAAAAAAAGGTCAAAGAATAGAAGGTGCTAAGATACTTGTAATGGGAATAACTTTTAAAGAAAACTGTCCAGACATAAGAAACTCAAGAGTAATAGATGTCATAAAAGAACTTCAAGAGTATGGCTGTGATATAACTGTAACAGATTACTGGGCAGATAAAGAAGAGGTTAAACGGGAGTACAATCTTAACTTAGTTAAAGATGCTAACTTGGATGAGTATGAAGCAGTTGTGTTAGCAGTAGCACATGATGAGTATAAAAATATGAAGATTGGTAATGATAATCAAGTTGTATTTGATATCAAGTCTATTTTAGATAAAAGCGATGGGAGATTATAATGAGTAAAAAGAACTTTGCACTTATAGGTGCAGCAGGATATATTGCACCTAGACATATGAAAGCTATAAAAGAGACAGGAAATAATTTAGTGGCTGCACTTGATCCTTATGATGGTATAGGGATTATGGATAGTAATTTTCCTGAAGCAGATTTTTTTACAGAGTTTGAAAGATTTGATAGGTTTGTTGATAAATGGCATCGTGATACTGGAAAAAAGATAGATTACATTTCTATATGCTCTCCTAATTATCTTCATGATTCACACATACGATTTGCACTTAAAAGCGGTGCAGATGCTATATGTGAAAAACCACTAGTTCTTAACCCTCATAACATTGACCAACTAAAGATTATAGAAGAAGAAACTGGTAAAAAAGTATATAACATACTACAACTGCGTTTACATGATTCTATAATAGCACTAAAAGAAAAAGTAACAAAAGAGTTAAAAGAAAACCCAGATAAAGTATATGATATAGACTTAACATACCTTACATCTCGTGGTAAATGGTACTTTACTTCATGGAAGGGTGCACAAGATAAGTCTGGTGGCATCGCTTCGAACATCGGTGTGCACTTTTACGATATGCTTTGTTGGATATTTGGCGATGTAGAAGAGAACATAGTACATGTAAAAACTCCAGATACAAATGCAGGATACTTCAAGCTAAAGAATGCAACTGTTAGATGGTTTCTATCAGTAAACTATGATTATATTCCAGAAGATGTAAAAGAAAAAGATATAAGAACATATCGTTCTATTACTGTAGATGGTGAAGAGATAGAGTTTAGTGGGGGATTTACAGATCTACATACAAAAAGCTATGAGCATATACTTAATGGTGGTGGGTTTGGACTTGATGAAGCTTATGGTTCTATAAGAACAGTTTCTACTATACGTAGTCTAGATGCTATAGGACTTGAGGGTGATTTTCATCCTTTCTGTAAAAAGGTACTTAACTAAAAATGAGTAAATACTTCGCACATGAAACAGCTATAATTGATGAAAATGTAACTATAGGTGAGAACACTAAAGTGTGGCACTTCTCACATATACTCTCAAACACAACTATAGGTGCTAATTGCTCTTTTGGACAGAACTGTGTAGTAGGTCCAAAAGTAAAGATGGGAAGTGGCATCAAAGTTCAAAACAACATCTCCATCTATGAAGGTGTTGAAGTAGAAGATGATGTTTTTCTTGGTCCCTCTATGGTCTTTACAAATGTTATAAATCCAAGAGCATTCATAGTAAGACGCGAAGAGTTCAAAAAGACACTGCTAAAAAAAGGCTGCTCTATAGGTGCAAATGCAACAGTAGTCTGTGGTGTAACCATAGGTGAGTATGCTCTCATCGGAAGTGGAGCTGTAGTAAACAAAGATGTAAAACCCTATGCTCTTATGGTAGGAGTTCCTGCTCGCCAGTTAGGCTGGGTAAGTAAAGCCGGAAATACACTTAATTTTAATGAAAGTAATGAAGCAGTTGATAGCTTTGATAACTCAAAGTATAAAATAATAGATGAAAAGTTAGAGGTAACAGAATAATGAAAATAAATTTTATAGACTTACAAGCACAGTATCAAAAATATAAAATTGAGATAGATAAAGAAATTCATAATGTATTAGATACATCAGCATATATCATGGGTGAAAAAATAAATACCCTTGAAGAGAATTTAGCAAAATTTTCAGGTGCTAAACATGCGATAGCATGTTCTTCAGGCACAGATGCCTTGCTTTTAGCTTTAATGGCTTTAGATATAAAAGAAGGAGATGAAGTTATTACAACACCTTTTACTTTTATAGCGACAGCTGAAATGATTGCATTTGTTGGTGCAACACCTGTATTTGTGGATATAGATGAAAAAACATATAATATCGATGCCAGTTTAATAGAAGAAAAAATTACAAATAAAACAAAGGCTATTATGCCAGTATCTATTTTTGGCCAAACTTCTAATATGGATGAAATTAATAAAATAGCAAAAATACATAATATCACAGTGATAGAAGATGCTGCACAGAGCTTTGGTGCTACTTATAAAGGAAAAAAATCTTGTAACTTAAGTGATATATCTACAACATCATTTTTTCCTGCTAAACCTTTAGGTTGCTATGGTGATGGTGGAGCGATATTTGTCAATGATGATACATTGGCTAAAAAAATAAGAGTTATTCTAAATCATGGACAATCATCGAAATACAGACATAGCAGTATCGGGATCAACGGAAGATTAGACACTATTCAGGCTGGAATATTAAATGTTAAATTGAAATATTTTCAGGCTGAAATAGAGAAACGTCAAGCAATAGCTAAAAAATATAACATGAGTTTAAAAAACATATTAACACCTTTTGTGGAAGAAAACTCAACATCAGCATGGGCACAGTATTGTATAAGAGTAGATAACCGAGATAAGATGATGAAAAAATGTGCAGAAAAAGGTATCCCGACTGCTATTTATTATCCTTTACCTTTGCACCTACAAGAAGTATTTAGTTACTTAGGGCATGAAGAAGGAGATTTTCCTATAACTGAAAAAGTATCGCGGGATATTATGGCTTTACCAATGTCTGCATTTTTAAAAGATGAAGAGCAAGATTATATTATAGAAGTTATAAATGGATAGCATACATATAGAAGCAACAGCAAATGTATCTGATAATGCTAAAATTGGGAATGGAACTAAAGTTTGGATAAACTCTCAAATCAGAGAAGGAAGTGAAATAGGTTCTGATTGTATTATCTCCAAAGATACCTATATAGACACAAAAGTTAAAATTGGAAATAACTGTAAAATTCAGAATAGCGTATCTATTTATCAAGGTGTTATAATAGAAGATGATGTATTTGTAGGACCAAACGCTTGTTTTACAAATGACAAAGTGCCAAGAGCTTTTTCAGAAGAATGGAAAATAACTCCAACTTTGATAAAAAAAGGTGCTAGTATAGGAGCAAATGCTACTATTGTATGTGGAATAACTGTAGGCGAATACTCGATGATAGCTTCAGGGAGTGTTGTTACTAAAGATGTTGAACCGTATAGTTTAGTCATGGGAAACCCTGCAAAACACTACAGTTACATAGATAAAATGGGTAATAAAATAGAAGGAACACTAAATGACTAGTATTGCACTTATAGGTTATGGCTATTGGGGCCCTAATGTAGCTAGAAATATTCATGCTAATCCAAACTTAAATCTTCATACTATTTGTGACATCAAAGAAGATAAACTAGAAAAAGCAAAGAGTGTATACATCGCTCAAACAAATTATGAGTCTAATTATAAAAAATTATTTCAAAATGATGAGATACAAGCGATTGCAATAGCTGTAGAAACAAGTGGACACTATGGTCTTGTAAAAGAGGCATTGTTAGCAGGAAAAAATGTATATGTTGAAAAACCTTTTACTTCAACAGTTAAAGAAGCACAAGAGTTAGAATCATTAGCTAAAGAACTCAATCTTGTAATTCATGTAGATCATATTATGATATTCCATCCAATTATTAGAAAGATAAAATCTCTTGTAGATAGCGGCGAATTAGGAGACATACTTTACATTGATGCTATGAGAATGAATCTAGGACAAATAAAAAAAGATGTAAGTGCTATGTGGGACTTAGCTGTACATGACTTGTCAATTATCGACTACTTAACAGATGGAAAAGAACCATTTTATATAAGTGCAGTAGGTGAAAAATACTATAACCCTAAAGAGAGTCTATGCTTTTTGACTATGAGGTATAAAGGCTTCATATCTCATATACAGTCTAGTTGGATATCTCCACTTAAAGAACGAAAGTTAATAGTAGCAGGTAGTAAAAAGATGGTAGTCTTTGATGATCTAAAATCTGAAAAGTTAGCTATATATGATAAAGGTGTAGATGTAATTAACGGAGAGGATATTAACTATAAAGAGTATGCCGTAAAAACAAGAGAGGGAGATGCTTTGATACCTTATATAAAGCAAGAAGATGCACTATATAATAGTATAGAACATTTTAGAGAGTCACTTATAGATGGTAAGCAATCGATCTCTAATCCAACTCAAGCTATTAGACTTCAAAAGATTCTAGAAGTAGCTGATCAAAACATGAATAAGTAGGAATATATGAATAACAGAACAAAGATTAAAAACAGTACAGTTCTAGTTACCGGTGGTGCAGGGTTTATAGGAAGTCATTTAGTAGATAGGCTTCTTACAGATGGAGCAAAAGAAGTTGTTATCATAGATAATATGTTCTTGGGTAGTGAAGAAAATCTTAAAGATGCCATCTCTAAAGGTGCTATACTTTATAAAGATGATATTGAAATCACATCTTCTTTAGATTATATATTTGAAAAACATGATGTTGATATAGTTTTTAACTGTGCGACTAAAGCACTTAATTACTCTTTTGTGAATCCTAAAAATGCATTTAATACAAATGTAAATGGAATTTTAAACATACTTGAGCATCAGCGAAAAGGTAGTTTTAAAACATTAGTTCATTTTTCTACATCAGAAGTGTACGGTACAGCAGTATATGAACCAATGGATGAGTTACACCCTATAAATCCAACTACAACTTATGCAGCTGGTAAAGCTGCAGCTGACATAGCAGTAAATAGCTGGATAAATATGTACGATATAGATGCATTTATAGTAAGGCCTTTTAACAACTATGGACCAAGACAAAATCATAAGGGTTACATGGCAGGTATCATACCTATTACAGCATATAGAATTTTAAATGATATGAATCCTGAGATTCATGGAACAGGTCTTCAAAGCCGTGATTTTATTTATGTTTTAGATACTGTAGATGCGATTATAAACTTATATCCTCTTATGAAAAAAGGGGAGAGTATCAACATCTCTACTGATGGTCAAGTTTCTATGAAAGACTTAGTAAGAAAAATAGTTGATATTATGGACTACAAAGGTGATGTTTTACAAAAAGAAGCAAGAGGTGCTGATGTTGAGTGTCATAATGCTTGTAATAAAAAAGTGAAATCAATGATAGACTATAAACTTACTTCTTTTGAAGATGGACTAAAAGAAACATTACAATGGTATCAGGATAATATATAATGATAAAGTTAATAAAACCATATATAAGCTTTGATGAAGTAAAAGAAGAGTTTGAAGAGATATTTGAAAGTGGTTGGTTTACTAAAGGCAAATTTGTAGAAGAGTTTAGAAATGAGATAAAAAACTATACAGGTGCAAAATATGCATACTTAACAACATCAGCTACCACGGCATTAACAATGGCTTTAAAAGTATTAGAAATACAAGTAGGGGATGAAGTCATCATATCAGATTTTTCTTTTCCAGCAACTGCTAATGTAGTTGAAGAGATAGGTGCAGTTCCTATTTTTGCTGATGTGTCTTTGGAAACTTATAACATGCTTCCTGAGCAACTTGAAAGTAAGATTACAGATAAAACAAAAGCAGTGATATTTGTTGATGCTTTAGGTAATCCATCTGGAGTTCATGAAATAAAAGTAATTTGTCAAAAGTATAAGTTACCTCTAATCGAAGATGCAGCATGTGCAATCGGTAGTTCTGAAAATAGTATAAGATGTGGAAATATTGCTGATATCACGTGTTTTAGTTTTCATCCTAGAAAACTACTCACAACAGGTGAAGGTGGAGCTATGACTTTTAATGATGATAAGTTTGCAGACTTTCTTGATGTCAAACTAAATCATGGTGCAAAAGTTACTGATGGAAAATTTGATTTTGTTGACTTTGGGTATAACTATAGACTGCCAGAGATACAATGTGTGATGGGGATAAAACAGTTCCAAAAACTAGACACCATCGTAAAATCAAGAAATAAGATAAGAGATGAATATATAAAAGGTTTAGAGCCTCTAGGATTCAAAGTTCAAAAACTAACAGATAAGATAAGCTATAATGTTCAGTCGCTAGTATTTACCGTACCAGAGAGTATAAATAGAGATGAACTAGTAAAATACTTAAGAGAAGAAAAAATAGAAACAACAATAGGTACATACTGTTTAAGCGGGACAACATACTATAAAAATAAATATAATGATTTTCAACAAAATGCTATGCTTTTAGAAAAAACTACTATAACATTTCCTTGTTATGATGGTGTGGACATTGAGTATATTATAAATATAATAGCTAGGTATTCAATTGATTGAAAAAATCAAGGAGTCAATAAATAAATTTGACTTAGATTTAACTGGGCTTAACATCTTAACAGAAGCTTCGAGTGGAAATTATGTTATCACTTCTGTCATTGCAGCAATTGCCGGAGCAAATGTAGTTGCGGTAACAAAAGAGTCTAAATATTCTTCAGTTCAATCAGTTATTGAACAAACTATGGCATTGGCTAAAGAATTTGGAGTAGAAAAAAGAATCACTATAACAGAGGATAAAACAAGTATTAAATATAATACTTTCGACATTGTCACTAATACAGGATTTGTTAGACCTATAGACACTGAAGTAGTTAGTCAATTACCCACTAATTGTGTAATACCTTTGATGTGGGAACCTTGGGAGTACAGAAAAGAAGACTTAGATTTAGATGCTTGTTCTAGTAAAGGCATAAAAGTATACGGTACAAATGAAAGTGATAAGCATTTGCAAACGATGACATATATTGGCTATACCGTCCTAAGTTTTCTATTAAGTGAAAAAGTAACACCCTTTTCTGCAAAAATATTGTTATTAGGTGATAAACATTTTTCAGAAGCAATTAAAAATATTTTAAATGCTAATAATTATAGTTATAAACATATTTCAGAGTATAATCAACAAATCGATGTTTCATTCTATAATGTAGTCGTGATAGCAGAAAATGAAGTAGAAAATTTATTAATAGGTAGAGATGCTTTCATTTTAGATAGTGATATTTCAGATGACACATTGATTATTCATATAAGTGGTAATGTTAACTTTAACAATTTAAGGTGCAAAACAATACCCGAAAAGCCAGCAAATTTTGGTTATATGAGTTTTACTACTGATTATATTGATAATAAAGCTGTTATTGATTTGCACACTGCAGGATTGAAGGTTGCACAAGGGATGTTAGATGCTAATAAACTTAACTTACCTCCTTTAGAATATAAAAATTATATGGAAACGAATTATCCTGCACTTGCATTTGAAAATGAAAGGTTTTGGTAAATAATGAATTTTAATGTTATAGAGTATTTTAGTGATTGTATTACTAATACACAAGAAGTGATAATCCAAAACCTTGGTGATATCAATACAAACAAAGTACAAAGTATAGTGTATGCATTAGATATACATTATTTTAATATAGCAAATAACAACCCTCAAATTATTGCTATAATTATGACTGAAGAACTTTTTGCAAGTGTTGAAAGTGTTAATACAAATATCGTGTTAGAAAAATTCCCTAAAATTGCTTTTTGGAGACTACATAATTATTTAGTAAATAATGGATATATGAAAATTGATTTTACTCCCAAAATAGATATAAGTGCAAAAATTCATCCATCAGTAATAATTGATGAAAATGTTCAAATTGGAAAAAATGTTCAAATTGATGCTGGAACGATAATTTTATCTTATTCTATTATAAAAGAGAATGTGCATATACATAGTGGAGTAGTAGTAGGTAGTGATGGGATGCAAGTCATGAAAGATGAAAATGATCAGCAAGTATTCATCAAACATGCTGGAGGTGTTGTTATTGATGAGAATGTTAATGTCTTGTCAGGAGCTAATATTTCTAAAGCTATTGACACTAGTTACACAAAGGTAGGAAAAAACAGTGTGATAAGTATACATGCAAGTGTTGGGCATAATGTAATAGTTGGGAAGAACTGCATGTTAGGTGGAAATGTACTTGTTGGTGGAAGTACAATAATCCATGACAATGTTTGGATAGGACCTTCTGCAACAATTAAAGATAGTATCGTGATACATAAAAATGCAAGTATTAAGTTAGGTAGTGTTGTTGTAAAAAATGTGTCTGCTTCAGAGGAAGTTTCAGGTAACTTTGCTTATAAACACACAAAAAGAGTACGAAATTTCGTGAAGGAACAACGATGATTAAAAAAGAAAATTTAGAGTTTTGTTTTAAAGGTAAGAGAACATATGTTCAGGGGCCTGATATATTTGATGCTGTTCTTGAAAAATTAAAAAACTATTTTGATTTAGATAAAATAAATACAATAAAGTATTCGGCTTATGAAATGTTATATGCAAATGCTTATATGTCAATAGTTAAAGACTTCAATAAAAATGACTATGAGAAAATAAACTCTCTTATAACTTTTAAATTTGAAAGTACCCAATATTATATAGTAGTTTCAGAAAGTAAAAATGAAATTAAATGTTCAAATAATTATAGTGAAGATATTGTGAATGAAAATTCTATTATAACAAGTGATAGAATAGAGTTTAAAAATATTTTAAATGATAGTCTAACCGAAATAATTGTATCAATGAATAAATATTATTTACAGAATACAGTTACTAAGGATGGAAAATGGATAGTCACAAAATTTGAGTATAATAGTTTTCAAGACTTGAATGGTATAAAAAATAAGATGATAGAACTAAAATTGAAAAATAATTTTAATAACAAACTTACAAAAAGTATTATCACTATTGATAATGAAGCCGTAGGTTATTTATACTTCACTCTAATATAAGGAAATTTAATGTTAGGAATAAAACAAATAGCAAGTTATTTACCAGAAAGAAAAAAATCAAATTATGATAAAAAAGAAAAGTTTGCCCTTGATGATGACTTTATAGAAAATAAAATAGGTGTGAAATATCATTGTGTTAAAGAGGACGATGAAAAAGCATCAGATTTATCAGTAAAGGCTTTTGAAAATCTACTGAAGAAAATAGATATAGAGAAAGAAAATATAGACTGTTGTGTTGTAGTGACTCAAAATCCTGATTATAACATTCCGCATACTTCTGCAGTTGTTCATGGAAAACTTGAACTATCGATGAACTGTGCTTGCTATGATATCTCATTAGGATGCAGTGGTTATGTTTATGGTCTTTCTAATATTTTAGCATTTATGAAAAGTAATGGTTTAAAACATGGATTACTTTTTACGGCCGATCCGTATAGTGAGATAATAGATCATGAAGACAAAAATACAGATCTGATATTTGGTGATGGGGCAACTGTTACATACATTAGTGAAAATGCTTTATATATTCCTACTAGTTTTAAGTTTGGAACAAATGGTAAGGATTATAAAGAAATACTGTGTGATGATAAGCTTTATATGAATGGACGTGCAGTATTTAGTTTTACGGCTACTATGATTCCAAAACATATTCAAAGCTTATTGGTAGAGAATGATTTAGATGATAGTGATATTGATAAATACATCTTACATCAGGGGAGTAAATATATAGTAGATACTATTAGAAAAAGATTAAAAGTTGATGTGTCAAAAGTGCCTTTTGACATGTATGAGTATGGAAATACAGTTTCTTCAGCGGTTCCAATAATTTTGGAAAAAGAGTTAGATAATAATCATAAAAGATTGTTATTGTCAGCTTACGGTATAGGACTATCTTGGGCTAGTGCTATAATAGAGAAAAATTAAATTTAAACTAACAAGGGAAAAATAATGAAAGCAACAATTGAAAATGTAAAAGAAGTGATAGTAGAGGCAGATGTACTTGGAAATGTAGATGAAATGAAAAGTGATGTAGCACTATCAGAACAAGGTATAGATTCTTTAGATGTAGTAAATGTATACTTACTTTTAGAAGAAAAATTTGAAATTTCAATTCCTGATGAGGATCTTCTTCAAGTGAAAAGTATTGATGCTATAGTTGAATATATAAATAAAAAAATAGATTAGGTTCTATATTTTTGAAAAAAATAGTTGATAGATTCTTTATGCCAATTCAATATGTTATTTTATATAGTTTTAATTTTATATTTAGTTTTAAATATAAACCAAGCTATTCCTTTGTAATTGGTGTCGAGGAAATTGCAAATTGTACTTATTATTTAAATAGAGCATTTAAAAATAAGTCAGTTAGTGTTAACTTTACGACAAATAAATTTTATAAAAGTAATAAGTATGATTATTCCATTTCAATAGAAAATAGATATTTGGCATATTTTGCTAGAATGTTTTATGGTCCATACTTATTGGCAAAACTATCAAATCAAGCGGATGTATTTATATACTTTTGGTGGACAGGGTTTTGTAATGATAGAGAGATCGAATATAAATTTTTAAAATACAAAAAGAAGAAGATTGTATGTATATTTGTAGGGGATGATATAAGGTCACGAAAATTACTAAAAGAGCGATTAGTAAAAGAAAATCTTGATTCGTATGTATATTACGATAATTATGATGTTGATAAAAACGAAATGAGAGTTAAAAAAGTTGCTTTTTTATCAGATACTTATGCTGATTTAGCGTTTAGTGTGAAAAAATCACAAGTTTCTTATCTAGAACATTATGTGAATACATTTATGTATATGATTGATGATAATCTACTTGATAATTGTAAATTTGTTGTGAATGATAATAAACGAATTAAGATAGTTCATGCCCCCTCAAATCCTATTTTGAAAGGAACTCCTCTCGTTAAAGCAGCAATTAAAAAACTTGAGCTTGAAGGGTATAATTTTGAATATATTGAATTAATTAATAAATCTAATGCAGAAGTATTATCAATTTTAAATGATAGCAATATAGTATTAAATCAATTCTATGCTGATATGCCTGGTGTATTTGGTATAGAAGCAATGGCAAAAAAAAATGCAGTTTTGATGTCTGCAGATTATGATAACCTACCTACAAATGGTCAAAAACCATGGATAAGAACTCAATACTGGGAAGTATATGACAACTTAAAATATTTACTTGATAATCCTGAAATCATTAGAGAGTATGCAGATGCTGGTTATGAGTTTGTTAAACATAACTATGCAGAAGATAAAGTAAGAGAATTCTATATTGATACTTTTTATGAACATAAGATAATTGATGATAAAAGCATTTTTAAAAAATAGTTTTATATATACTATTGGTACAGTTCTTACAAGAGGGGTAGGAATACTTCTTATTCCTATATATACTAGATACCTTACACCTGCTGAATATGGTATTCTAGATCTATTTATGATACTTACTTCTATTATTAGTCTTTCTATAGCTTTGGAAATAAATCAAGCAGTTGTAAGGTTTTATCAAGATACAAAAGATGAAAATGCAAGAACAGAGTATGTTTCAACTGCATTTTTATTTACCATTTTCGTTTATTTCTTATACTTATTTATCTCTTATCTTTTTTCAGATACTTTTACTATATGGCTATTAGATGATATTAAATATGAAAATATATTTTTATTAGCAACTTTTGCTATATTTATTTCTGGACTTTTTTATTTTACAAGTGATCAGCTTAAGTGGCAAATTATGCCAAAGCAATCAGTCATCGTAAATGTGGTAAATGTTGTTTTAGTTGCAAGCATAGCTATATATCTGTTAGTTATGGAAGGTATGAAAGTAGAAAGTATATTTGTAGGACAAATTATTGGAAATAGTGTAGGAATTGTTTTATCAATGCATTATGCTAAAAAAAGTTATAAGATGGTGTTTGTGTTTGAAAAGTTCAAAGAACTGATACACTTCTCCTTTCCACTTGTATTTTCTAGTATAGCGATATTTGTAGCTTTATTTATAGATAGAATAGCTATCAAATACTTTTTAGGATTAGATGAGTTGGGTGTGTATGGACTTGCCTATAGGTTTGCAGCTGTTACAAGTCTAGTAATGATAGGATTTCAAAGTTCTCTGTCCCCTTTGATATATAAAAACTATAAAGAGAAGGAAACTCCAAAAAATATTGTAAAATTATTTGAGCTCTTCTGGATATTTATGATACTTGTAACTGTTGGATCTATCCTCTTTTCAAAAGAATTGATAGTACTTATGAGTACAAAAGATTTCTATGCAGCAGCCACAGTTATACCATTACTAGTAATGGCAGTTTTCTTTACTAATATGTATATATTTGTTCCGGGATTAGGGATAGCTAAAAAAACAAAGATTATAGCTACTATCTCAATCATAGGAGCTATTTTAAACACAGGACTCAACTTTTTTCTTATACCGATGTTTGGAATAGAAGGTGCTGCCTTTGCTACATTACTAAGTGCGCTAATTATATTTATAGTGAGAGTTAATATGAGTCAAAAATATTACTTTGTACCATTTAGATGGATGAAAATTGTTATAAGTTTAGTGACTGTTGTAATAGGTAGTTATTTACTAGTGAATTCTTTTAAGATTATTAGCATCGAAGCTATTTTTGTTAAAATTACATTTATATTTTTTATTATGATTGCAATAAGTTTTATACTGATAGAAAAAAAAGATTTACTAATAATAAAATTTAAGAAGTAGGTAGGTATATGAAAATAATAATGAATATCATTGAAAGAGAAAATTTGAAGAAAGGATTCGAAATTGTGCGGAATAAGTGGAATAATAAATAAAACTCAAAAAAAAGTTTTAAAAGAAGAAATAGTTAATATAAATGATTTAATATCACATCGAGGTCCAGATGATGAAGGGTTTTATTGTAAAGATAATTTTGCTTTTGGTCATAGAAGATTATCAATACTTGATTTAAGTAGTGATGGACATCAGCCTATGCATTATATGGAAAAATATACAATTACTTACAATGGAGAGGTATATAATTATCTTGAGATAAAAGAGGAACTTATTAAAGATGGCTATAGTTTTCAGTCAAATACAGATACTGAAATAATTCTTGCTTCATATGATAAATGGGGTGCAGATTGTGTAAATAAATTTAATGGTATGTGGGCATTTGCTATTTATGATAAAGTAAAAGAGATTATATTTTGTTCTCGTGATAGATTTGGTATAAAGCCATTTTATTATTCACAAATAGATAGTAAATTTATATTTGCTTCAGAGATAAAGCAATTTACAGTTATAAATGGATGGCAAGCAATACTGAATAGTAATAGAGGTTTTGATTTTTTAGAATATGGATTATTTAATCATACCAATGAAACATTATTTAAAAATGTATATCAATTAAGAGGTGGTCAAAATCTTATATATAACCTAAAAAGCAATAAATTTAATATAACTCAATGGTATGATCTAAAAACAAAAATTAAAAAAAGTAATCTATCTTTTGAAGACTCAAGTCAAGAGTTTAAAGAGCTATTTAGTGATGCAATAAGATTAAGGCTGAGAAGTGATGTAAACGTTGGCTCTTGTCTTTCAGGTGGGCTAGATAGTTCATCTATAGTTTGTGAAGTAAATAAGCAACTTAAAAGTAAACAAGGTACTATTCAAGAAACTGTATCCTCGTGTTTTGAAATAAAAAAATATGATGAACAAGAATATATAGATGAAGTAACTAAAAATACCAATACAAAATCAAACAAACTATTTCCAAAATACGATGATCTATTTAAAGAACTTGAAAATATAATATGGCACCAAGATGAGCCATTTGGTTCTACAAGTATTTTTGCTCAATGGTCTGTATTTAAAGAAGCTAGAAAAAATAATCTAACAGTTATGTTAGATGGACAAGGTGCAGATGAATACCTTGCCGGATATCACGGATTTTATAGTGTATATTTTATAGGATTATTTAAATCATTAAAATTTATACATTTATTTAAAGAGTTAAAAGCATACAAAAATATTCATCAATATAGCTGGTCAAAAATTACTAAAGAAATATTAGGAAGAATGTTAAGTGGCAATCTAAAAGATATAATTAAACAAAAATATTTAAATAAAGGAAAATTATTTAATACACAATATAAATATAAATATAAAAAACATATAGATAGTTTTTCAAGTATTCAAGAATATTCTATTGAACAGTTAGTAAATATTAATTTACCAATGCTTTTACATTATGAAGATAGAGATTCTATGGCATTTTCTATTGAAGCAAGAGTGCCATTTTTGGACTATAGAATTGTAGAATTTGTTTTATCACAACCTGATGTATATAAGATAAAAGATGGTGAAACAAAAGCAATATTAAGAAAATCCATGGAGAATGTATTACCAAAAAAGATATTAAATAGACAAGATAAAATGGGTTTCGTTACTCCTGAAGAGGTATGGATAAAAGAAAATAAAGAATTATTCTTAACAAAGATACAAGAATATGTGAAATTATCTCAAGGTTTAATAAATGAAGAAGCAAGTGAATATTTCAATAAAGTAGTAAATGGAGAAAATAAGTTTGATTTTACTATATGGAGAATTATTGTATTTGGGGAATGGATGAAAAAGTTTAATGTAAAGATTGAATGTTAAAATTACATTAATATTTTTATTATTATTATATTAATAAATTTTAAATGATCGAATAAGAAGATTTTACAAAGATTAAAATTTTGAGAAAAAGGTAAATATATGAAATTATTAAATACTGAGTTAGAGTTAATTAATACTAGTTTGGCTGGTCTTGAGATAGAAAAATATAGTTTAAGTTTGGTGTTTTATGAAAAAAAATAGAATCTTAACTATTACATATAACGATCAAAATATTTCATGGGGTCCAGCTGTCCATTTCCTTGAGTTATGGAACAATTATCAAAAAAACTTTCCAGAAATTACTGTTGACGGTATCGCTCCAAATTGGATAAAAAATGGTACATTAATTTTAGAACCATTATTTAGACTTAATCAAATAAAAGTTCCAAATATTTCATTATTAAGACAAGTAGTTTATGATATAAATATTGCTTATCAAATTGTAAGAGTAGGTAGAAAATATGACTGTATTTACATAAGGTTGTCGAGTTTTCATCTCTTCTCATCTATGGTACTGAAAGCAATGAAGTTAAAGTATTTTGTTGAATTAAATGGAATAGCCTTTGACGATGCAAAACATGCAAAAAAGACAAAAATATATAGTTATATTGTTAAAACTACAACAGAGTTAATGATTAAAAATTCATTAGGTAGTATAGCTGTGTCAGATGGTATAAAAGAATTTGCTGAATCATGCGGAGCAAAAAATGTTCTTACCATTTATAATGGAGTAAGTAGTGAATTATTTAACATACATAAAAATGACAACTACTTAAAGACAGTTGTTTATGTTGGAACATTTACCCCTTGGGATGGCCATAAAAGGTTATTAGAATTTGTACATAAATTTCCAAATATTAAATTTTTAATTGTGGGTGGGACTGACAATCTTGAAACAATAAAACAAAAGTATAAGAATACAAAGAATTTAGAATTTTTAGGGTTTGTTGATTATTCTAAATTATATAATATATATTCTAATGCGGATGCCGGCATTGTTCTATATGATAAAGGTTTTAGAAATAATATGAAAATATCCTCATTGAAAACTTTAGAATATATTGCAAGTGGGTTACCGATTTTTTCTACAAATGTTCCAGGTCAAGAGTTTATATTTGAAAATAATATAGGTTGTGAAGCTACTGATGACCTTAATGAATCTTTTCAACACTTTATTAATAATTATGAAAGTTACAATAAACAGGTGGAATTATTTAGAAAAAATTCCCAAGAAAAGATTTCTTGGAAAGTAAAAGCCATAGAAACACATTTGTTTTTAAGTAAGTTAATATGTGCGGAATAACAGGATTTATTGACTACAAAAGTAAGTCAAATAAACTAACTTTACAAAATATGACTGATGTACTACATCATCGTGGTCCAGATGATAGTGGATACAGTCTTTACAAGTCCGAGTATGCGAGTATTGGCTTAGGGCATAGACGGCTTTCAGTATTAGATTTATCAACTCATGGGCATCAACCAATGTGTCATGAAAATTTAGAGATAGTTTATAATGGTGAAGTTTATAATTTTAAAGAGATACAAAAAGAGTTAGAGGGTTTTAATTACAGTTTTGAATCAGGTAGTGATACAGAAGTTATACTGAAAGCTTATCACAAATGGGGTATCAAAGCTCTCGATAAACTTAATGGTATGTTTTCGATTGTAATTTACGATACAAATATTCAAAAATTAATCTTTATTCGAGATAGAACAGGTATTAAACCTTTCTACTATTATAAAAAAGATGACTTAACACTTTTTTCTAGTGAATTAAAATCTTTCTATAAACATCCAAGTTTTGATAAAAAAATTGATAAAAATAGTTTATCATTATACTTACAGTTTGGCTATATTCCTGAACCGTATAGTATTTTTGAAAATACTTTTAAACTTAAGGCGGGTTATTATATTGAGATCAACTTAAAAACTAAAAATTTTCAAGAAAAGAAATATTGGGATGTTGTTGATTTTTATAATAAACCTAAACTAAAGATAAGTGAGCATGAAGCTTTTCAAAAAGTGGAGGAACTTTTAAAGTCATCTTTTAACTATAGAATGGTTGCAGATGTCCCTGTCGGAGTTTTTTTAAGTGGAGGGTATGACAGTAGTATCGTAACCGCACTCCTTCAAGATGGTAGAAAAGAGAAACTAAAAACATTTACGATTGGTTTCAAAGAAAAGGGTTTTGACGAAGCACCTTATGCTAAAGAAGTCTCAAAATATTTAGGGACAGATCATAGGGAGTACTACTGTAGTGCTAAAGATGCTTTGAAAATTATTCCAAAGTTATGTGAGATTTATGATGAGCCTTTTGGAGATAGTAGTGCGATACCAACTGTGCTTGTCAGTCAACTAGCAAAAGAAAAAGTAACAGTTTGCTTAAGTGCTGATGGTGGAGATGAACTATTCGCTGGGTATAGTAAATATAGTACGGTACTAAACTACTATAAAAAGGCGAATAAACTTCCAGTTAGTGTTAGAAAACTAGTTCACTTTGGTATGGACCTAGTTGACCCTAAATATATTCCATATTTTAATAAAACTTATAACTTTACAACACGCTATCAAAAAATAAAAAATATTTTAAAAGCTAAAACTAGTATAGAAGCTATGAAGTTTACCAGTGAATATTTCACAGAAAACGAGAGAAAAAAAATTCTTCTGGAAAATACTGTAGAACTAGAAACAAACTTCAGTATTAGATTGTCAGATACTAATGATGAAATAAACAAAATGTTGGCCGCAGATTATAAAACTTATATGTGTGATGATATCTTAACTAAGGTGGATCGAGCTACTATGAGTGTTGGTTTAGAAGGGAGAGAACCTCTTCTCGATTATAGGATTATAGAGTTTATTGCACAATTGCCATCAAGCCTAAAATACAAAAATGGTGATAAAAAATGGCTTCTAAAACAAATAACTCATAAGTATTTACCAAAAGAGATGATGGATAGACCAAAAAAAGGTTTTTCAGTACCAATCGAAGAATGGTTTAAGGATGAACTAAAAGATTACTTATTAACTTATCTAAATAAAGATAGGTTAGATAAAGAGGGCTTATTTGATAGTAAAGAAATTATAAAATTAAGAGATAATTACCTAAACGGAAATAAAGAAAACATTCAAAAATTATGGTTTATTCTTATGTTTGAGATGTGGTATGAACGATGGATGTAAAAGTCTTTATGAAGAGTAGACTCACTTAATGGAAATAACTTTCATTATGGAAATACTCAATTTTTTGTTATTTGAGATAGCTATACTCGTACTACTAAAATTAAAAATAATTCCAAATTGGATTGCATTTTATTTTGTAATCTCAGGATTGTTCCCTTTCTTTTTTAATGATTTCTTATTTCCAGCAAGCTACATGCCTGATCAGTTTAAATATTTACGAAGTATACAGTCTATTCGTAGTTTAGATTTTGAAATGAATACATCATTTACGATTTTCAGTGCAAGTTTATTGATGTCTCTATTTCCTCTACCTTTTATTGAGAGCATTATATCTGTAGCATTTATTAATAAGTTTATATTTTTAATTCTTTTTGTTTTCCTTTACAAAAAACAATATTTGGAGAAAGAAATATTATATTTTTTTCTTTTATATCCAGATCTAACACTCTACTCGTCTTTGGCACTTAGGGATACCTTGATTTTAACCTTTATGCTTGTTGGGGTAATATATATGATAAACAGAAGATATTTAATTTCTCTCTTATTATTTACACCATTGATTTTTTTAAAGTTTCAAAATTTTGTTTTAATGCTTTTCCTATTGCTTCTTTATAAATTATTTATGAAAAGTAAATTTACTTACTCGAAAAATGTATATACCTATTTTAGTATTCTTGCTGTTTTTTTAATTATAATTATGTTGATCGTTACACCCTATATTTTGGAGTTTTTAAATCATTATAGACGTGCTATGTTTTTAGAAGATGGTGGTGATATAGAAAACTATATTCCACTTTTGACAGTTAAAGACTTTGTATATTTAAGTTTTAAAAGTGCATTTTACTTTTTACTAAAACCATTTATTTTTGAGGCATCAGGAGGACTACAGTTAATTCAGTCTGTGATAAATATGGTCGTGTTTATATTTATGATTAGATTGACAAAAAAAAGTTATAAAATAAATAAATTTAAAACGCTATTTTGGATGACATTTTTATTTATAAGTTTTACTATATATGGGCTTGTAGTAGCAAACTTTGGAACGGCTGCAAGGTATAGGTTTCCATTTATTGCGCTATATATCCTTGGTCTGAGTGTTGACATTAAAAAGTTACAATCTTTTAATAGTAAAGGAAATAAAAATGGGTAACAACAAAATCACATTTTTAATTAACTCTCTCTCATCAGGTGGTGCAGAAAAAGTTTTAAGTGTGATAGCTACTGAACTAGTCAAACAAGGGTTTGAGGTAGAAGTTATTTTTTTAGAACAAAATGAGTTTTATGAATTACCAGAAGAAGTGAAAAAAACTTACCTTTCAGATTTTAATGGAAGAGAAAGTGGAATAAGAAAACTTTTGTACATTCCAGTTTTAGCTTGGAAATTAAAAAAGTATATACAACAAAACAAGATTATGTTAATACAGAGTCATATTTATAGGGCCAACTATGTAAATATTTTAGCAAAATTTCTAGGCTCAAATCATAAAGCACAAATAGTAAATGCTGGAAGAGTTAGTAGATACCAAGAGTTAGGCCTTAATGGTAAAATAAACCTTTGGCTTATAAAACAACTCTATGCAAAAGCAGATCTTCTAATTTCCAAAGCTATTGGTATGCAAGAAGACATGCAAACGCTATTTGATTTTAGTAATCAGCATATAGTTATAAACAACCCTTACGATATAGTAAAAATAGAAAAATTAGCTTGTGAAAAAGTTACAGAATTCTCTTTCGATAAAGATAAAATATATCTTATATCAGTAGGAAGACTCATTCCACTTAAAAGAAACCATGAGTTTATTTTAGCTATACAAGAGTTAGATGAAAAAGTAGACGTAATCTTTTTAGGCGATGGAAAAGAAAAAGATAGCCTTGTAGAGTTAGCTAAAGATTTAGGTCTAAAACATAGAGTTCATTTTTTAGGACAAGTAAAAAATCCATATAAGTTTATAGCTTCATCAGATCTATTTGTAAGCTGTAGTGAGAGTGAAGGCTTCCCTAATGTTTTGGTTGAATCTATGATATGTAGGACTGCTGTTGTAAGTAGTGACTGTGTCAGTGGTCCTAGCGAGATACTAGGAGATGATGACTATGGACTTCTTTTTGATGTTGGAGATAAAAAACATTTAGTAGCTAAGATACAAAAACTTTTAAATAATCCTTTATTAAAACAAGAGTATATTAATAAAGCAAAAAAAAGAAGTTATGATTTTTCAGTTGAAAAAATTGTAAAACAATACAAAAAGGTACTATTAGATGATTAAAGTTCTAATTACACTTAATACCTCATGGAACATATATAATTTTCGATTAAATCTAGCAAGATCCTTGAAAAAGAATGGATATGAAGTTGTTTTAGTAGCTCCTTATGATAAGTATAGTGATGAACTGAGTGAAGAGTTTGAGTATCATAATATCTATATAAACAACAAAGGTACAAACCCAAAAGAAGACTTAAAAACTTTAATTGACTTTTATAAACTCTACAGAATAATCAAACCCGATATAGTTTTAAACTACACGATAAAACCAAATATATATGGAAATCTTGCTTGTAAATTTTTAGGTATAAAGACTATTAACAATATATCAGGACTCGGTACTGTGTTTATCACTCAGAGTATAGTCACAAAAGTTGTAAAATGGTTATATAGGTTTTCACTCTCCTCCTCTTCAAAAGTATTTTTTCAAAATAGTGATGATAGAGATCTCTTTGTTCAAAATAATCTAGTCAGTTTTGATAAATGTGATCTTTTACCTGGTAGTGGTATAGATACACAAAAGTTTATACCTATTCAGACCAAAAAAGAAGATGATGTTTTTTGCTTTTTACTTATTGCCCGTATGCTTTTAGATAAAGGTATAGGTGAGTATGTAGAAGCAGCTAAAGAGTTACAAAAAAGATATAAAAATGTAAAGTTTCAACTTTTAGGTTCTTTAGATGCTGTAAATAAAACGGCGATTTCAAAAGAGCAAATGGATGAATGGGTAAAGAATGGTTATATAGAGTATTTAGGTGTTACGGATAATGTTCAAGAGTTTATCGCGAAAGCTGATTGTATAGTGTTACCTTCATACAGAGAAGGAACACCACGAACTTTACTTGAGAGTGCAAGTATGGCAAAGCCTATAGTGACAACGAATGCAGTTGGCTGTAAAGAGGTTGTAGACGATGGAGTAAATGGCTACTTATGTGAAGTAAGAAGTACTAGTGACTTGACTCTTAAAATGGAGCTAATGTTAGCATTGTCGGAAGATGAGAGAGTTCTGATGGGTAAGGCTGGTCGTGAGAAGATGGTGAGAGAGTTTGATGAGAGTATTGTTATTCGGAAGTATTTGGAGAGTATAGAAGGAGTTATGGTTTAGGTGAGGAGAGAAATTTTTCTACTTTTCTCTTTAAAACAATGCTAGATGAGATAGTTTATTTTGCTATAATAGTGGTGTAAACTATTTTACAAAATCAGAGGTTAGAATGAAATTTTCAATAATAATATGTTAGTACTTGGGGAAAAATATAAATTTACAGACTTGGAGTTAGATAGACTTGACAAAAAGTTTGGTAATGTGAGCACTATTGTATACAAAGATAAAAATCCACAAAGTGTTATTGAAGAAATTGACCAATATTTAAATGATAATTTATTAACTATCATCGTGCTAAATACAAAGGTTAAGGTCGATGATGAAATTATTCGTTATTTAACAAATCTTAAATTTAAAATTAAAAAGAATAAGTTTAGACTCATATCTATTGAGCATTTTCTTGAAGAGTATCTTTATAAGTGCTATATACCAGAAGGTAATAATGATTTACATTATCTAGATGATATTCAAGGCTACACTATGTTTCAGTTTTTTCAAAAAAAGATAGTTGATATCATCGCGATGTTTTTTCTCTTTTTGGTTCTACCTTTCATCAAATACATCGCAAATAAAAAAATGCTTGAAGAATCTCCAGGGAGTCTTTACTTTAAACAGTTACGAGTTGGTTTAAACAACAAAGAGTTTTACTGTATCAAGTTTCGTAGTATGCATGAGCATAACTCTGAAGATGATGTACGAACAGCGACTAAAGATGATGATAGAAAGTTTGCTTGGGGTGAGACAATGCGAAAAACACGCATTGATGAAGTTCCTCAGGTTTTTAACATCCTCAGAGGTGAAGCACATCTCATAGGCCCTCGTGCAGAGTGGAACAAACTTACTTGTGAATATGAAAAAGAGATACCATACTACAATCAACGACATATTGTCGCACCAGGCATAACTGGTTGGGCTCAAGTGATGTTTGTTGAAGGTCGTTCCAAGGATGACACTCGTCAAAAGCTGATGTATGATCTCTACTACATAAAACACTGGAGTCTATGGCTTGAGATAAAAGTGATTTGGAAGACAGTGTTAG
>Ga0256826_1000562_pt1 | contig 22697 bp, 19 predicted proteins | sample CV79metaG_FD_185975 | JGI IMG/M metagenome (GOLD analysis project Ga0256826, IMG submission 185975) | Hydrothermal vent microbial communities from East Pacific Rise, Pacific Ocean - CV79 | ecosystem: Environmental > Aquatic > Marine > Hydrothermal vents | place: Pacific Ocean: East Pacific Rise...
TTTTATAATATTTTTTAATAATCTGCTTTTGAACTTTGAAAATTATATTTTTATTTATTAACTCTATTTTATTTCTATAAGTTGTCCAAACCTCGACGATTGCATATTCTATATCTTTTTGAGTTAAGTATCTATTTTGAATTTTTGAAGCTAAATCTTTAATCAAATCATTTTTTGAAAAATCTTTATATCTATTAATGTTTGCATAAATAATCTCTGAAATATAATTTTTTATTAATCATTTTTTGCTATATTTTAGCATAAAATAGTATTTTTAACTTAAACACTAGAATCACTTCTATAATATTATTATTTAGTGCAACTATTTAGATAAATACTTAAGACTGACTAAATATATAATTTAGTTAATCTCGGTAAAATTTTTCTTGTATAGAATGTAATTATTCAGAAAATACTGATTTTAATTCGGCAGTAAATATAAAAACTAGAATTCTTTTAGATGTTCTAAAAGATAAACTTTTAACAATTAATAATTTTTCAGAATTTAGAAATAAAAATCTCAAAAAAGAGATAATTAAATCTACTCTTGAAAATTATTACAGGGTTGCTTGACCGTATTTTATGGTTTTAACCTGCAGATGTTTATTTAGTGCAGGTTTTAGTGACTCTCAATGTTAATTATAAAATAAAACTTTCTCCTAAATAGTGTTCGCGGACTAAACTGTTATGAGCAATATCATCAGCAGTTCCAAAAGCTAAAAGATTGCCAGATTTTATAACATAAGCTTTATTACAAGTTTTTAAAGTTTCTCTAACATTATGATCTGTAATTAACACACCTATACCGATTTCAGTTAATTGAGATATAACTTTTCTAATATCATTAACAGCAATTGGATCAACTCCAGCAAATGGTTCATCTAAAAGTAGAAAGTTTGGAGCATTAACTAATGCTCGTGCAATTTCAACCCGTCTTCTCTCTCCACCACTTAATGAAACACCTTTATTGTGTCGAATCGGTTCAATATTAAAAAGTTGAAGAAGTTCCTCAACTCTTTTTTCTCTAATACTTCTATCTTTAATTGAAACTTCACCAGCTAAAAGAATATTCTCTTCGACAGTCAAATCTTTAAAAACACTAGATTCTTGAGGTAGATAACCAATCCCATATTTTGCTCGTTTATGAATTGGAAAATCTGAAATATCTTCGCCGTTTAAAATTATTTTTCCAAATGTTGGAGTTAATAAACCTGAAATCATGTAGAAAGTTGTAGTTTTTCCTGCTCCATTTGGACCAAGAAGTCCTACAACTTCACCTGAATTAACTTCAAGTGAAACATCTGCAACAATTACTTTTCCGCCAATTGTCTTTCTAAGGTTTTGAGCTATTAAAGTTGCCATTCATTACTCACCTGATATATTCGATATGAATCATCATTTTGAGAATATATTTTAATATGGTAAAAACTGAAACCATACATCTTTAATATTTTCGCAAACTCCTCATTTCCCCACTCAATTAGATGATAACCTGAATCTGATAACATATCAAAAAGTCCTAGTTGAATAAACTCATTAACACTTTTTTGATAAATATCGTAATGATAAATATTTGTCCCATATATATTTTGAATTGTAAAAGTTGGAGATGTAACCTCATCTTCAATCTCGAAATAATCTACAAAATTTTTAACAAAAGTTGTTTTGCCTGATGCCAAATTTCCCTCAAGGAGAATAATGGCACTTGGACTATTTATAATTGCAAGTATTTCACTTACAGCTTTTTGAATAACTTTTTCTGTAACTTTAAATTTTTTTATCATAGAACTCACTCTATACAACTTTATTAATAGTTACAATTATAGTGTTTTAGCTCTTTATATCAAAGTTAAAGCATTTATAAATCATTTTATATAGTTTTTCAAGTTTAAGAGCGGTTAAAATAGCATCAAATTCTGTTAAAAACTCTCTACAACTTGTTTGCAAACTTTATAAAGTTTTTTAACCTCATCAATTGAAGTCCGTTCATTAATTGAGTGAATCCTATCATTTATGACTCCAAATTCAGCTACTTTAATTCCAAATTCTCCCATAAATCTAGCATCAGAAGTTCCTCCACCTGTTGTCAAACTTGGTTCAATATTACAAATATCTGAAACAGCTTCTTTTAAAAGTTGAACAATTTTGCTATTTTTATCGGTTAAAAAAGCTTTTGAAGATTGAGATACTTTTAAAGTAAAATCTAAACCTAAACAGATATTTTGTACATAATTTTTAACATCTACTAAAGTTGTAGCAGTTGAATTCCTGATGTTAAACATAATTTTCAAATGATCTGGTGTTACATTTGTAACTTCTAAACCTCCTCGAATATCTGTAACAATTAGTTGGCTTGAGTCAAAAAACTGATCTCCATCATCAAATTTATGTCCAGCTAATTTTTCTAATCTATCTGAAAAAAGGTGGATAGGATTGATAGACTTTTTCGGATAAGCAACATGTCCCTGTTTTCCTTGAATTATTAAAGTTCCATTTATAGAACCTCGTCGTCCAACTTTTACTGTATCACCCATTATTGTTTCACAAGTTGGTTCTGTAATTAGAGAATAATTTGGAAGTTCGCCTCTTTTTTTAAGCTCATTTAAAACCATAATTGTTCCAAATTCAGCTTCACCCTCCTCATCACTTGTTAAAAGTAGAGATAAAGTTCCATTGAAATCTTGAAGATTTTTCATAGTTTCAACTAAAGCTATAACTCCACCTTTCATATCTTGAGTCCCCCGACCGTAGATATATCCATCTTCTTCAATAGCTGTAAATGGGTCTGTTTTCCAATTATCTCCTGCGGGAACAATATCGATATGACCAGCTAAACATAGATGTTCTCCATCTGAAAACCTCTTTTTCAAAAATAGATTTGAAATTCCATTTTTATTAAAATATTCAGCTTCATATTCTGGGAGATAGTTTTCTATATATTTAAGAATTCCACCATCATTTGGAGTTACAGATCTCATCGAAACAATATCTTTAAAAATTTTTATAAGTTGATTATCCATTTTCTCTCTATTTTTTAATTATTAGTTCCCATATTAGATATGAGAACCTGTTGAAGTAGCAAATGATTATTTTGCTAATTTAGTTAAACACTCTTTTATAATATCTTGATGTTTTAACATCGAACTACTATTTACAAGTTGAATAATTGATGTTCGATTAAACCCAAGTTGTTCAAGAGCTTGAATTGCAACACTTTTTTCACTATTTTCTGATGAGGTTAAGGAGTTTTGAATTATAAATCTATCTTTTATCTCAACAAGTTCATTTAAAACTCTTTTAGCAGTTTTTAAACCTATTTTTGGAACTTTGACAAGAGCTTTTTCATCTCCTCTCTCAATTATATCTATCAACTCTATTTCTGAAATAGTTGAAAGGATTCCAATTGCAACTTTTGCACCAATTCCAGTAATTTTAATTAACTCTTTAAAAAATAGTTTTGTATCAGTTTTTAGAAAACCATAAAGAGAGTTTGAATCCTCTCTAATTATCTGTTCAATATGAATATAAAGTTTGTCACCTTTTTTAATCTGCTCTAAATCTATTAAAGTTGTAAAAACTTCATAAATCACACCTTGAACATCAAGATAAATTGAGTTTGGCTGAACAGTTTCAACAATTCCTTTTAAACCAACTATCAATCTATCTCTTTTATCTCATCAAGAGTTTGGATAATAATCTCAAATTGATTATCTTCATACATTATTTTCTCAACTTTAAAACTAGCATTATCAGAACCCTCTGTCTCTATTTTTTCAAGAGTTTTTTTAGGATTAATCAATCTAAATTCAATTTTATTATAGCCTTTCCAAGTGTCATGAACAATCAACTCTGAATCAAAAATAGCACCCTCAAGTTCAGCAAATTTTTTCTCGTAAATAGCTAATTTATCCTTTTTAACTTTCAACTCCTCTTTCATCTCTTTATAGTGTTCAAGAAATTCTTGATGGTGATGAATTGTATCCATCAACTGTTTAGGTGGTTGAACACTATTTTCTCCAAACATCTTTAATCTTTTAGTTGAGATTGTAAAAGCTCTTCTAATTTCAAGAACCTCGTCAAGCTCCTCTTTTAAGATCCTTTGGAGATATTCAACTCTTTGAGAAGTTTCAAGTAATATAGCTCGAGTCTCATCAATCTCATTAACTCCATCTTTATAACCTTCTAAATCTATAACAATGAGATTTTCAGAACCTGTAATTTTATCAATTACAACTTTTTTACTAGAGTAGATTTTGAGATGTGAATATATATTTTGAATATAAACCTCTCTTGCTCGAATTACTCCACCAACTGCATCTCTAATTTTTACAATTTCAGCTTCAACTAAACCAGATTCCAAACGAACAATATTTACCTCATCGGCATACACTTTTCCTTTATGAATATCTATATCAGCTTTATGAGTTCTAATAATACTGGATTGGTGAGTTTGACCATTGACTTTAACATCGTGAGCAGTAATTTCAGCTTTTTCACCAACATTGCCATCAACATTTAGAGTTGAAACGGTAACTTTTACACCCATTCCAATTGCATCTTTGATAGAATCTGCTTCTGTAACATTGATTTCAATATCTTTGTCTGTTCCAGCATTTATCGAACCAGTTCCTCTAAAGCTTAAAGCTCCAACTTGAACATTTGACTCAATATCATAAGTTCCATCATTGAATATAACATTTCCATCTTTTAAGGATATATATTCAATTTGATTATCTGTTTCGATAACCTCGATATTTTCTGAAACTTTAAAATCTGGCATATTTTCAATTTTTGGAGGTTTAACAGTTAGAACTTTTCCTCGACAATCTTTCCCCTCTAAACCATTTTGAGGTTTTGTATAAATTATAAGAGGATCACCTTTACCAACTGTAACAATAAAATCTCTTTGAGAGTGATCAACTTTTGTTGTTTCACTTTGAATTCTCTCTTTTTTATATATAAAATCTAAGTGATCATCAACTTCAGGAGTAGTTGGAACACCTCGAGAAACTTTTAAAATAAAGTTTTCTTCTAAAACAGGAGTTTTTTCCTCTAAAAATTTATCTAGTTGATGTCTAAATCCACTCTCTCTTAAATTTATAAAAACTCTATTTAATACTTTTTTCTTGTTGATGAGGTGAATCATATCTCTTTTTAGAGTCTCAATATAGAAAAGTTCAGAACCCTTTTCTATAATGAAATACACAATTGTAAAATCCTCATTTGCACTTAAATGAGTTACACTATCTCTAAAAGGGTCATCATAATCATCTTTTAGAAATACTCTGATTGTAATATATTGTTTAATCTCTAAAGTATCTTGAGCATAATGATTTTTCTCTTCAAGCCGTTTTAACAATCCATTATCTAACTCAACTAAGTTAGAGTTAGCTTCATGATCAATCTCAAAAGTTTTAACATGTTGAATATCAAAATCAAGTTGAGAAACTTTTATATTATATTCATTCGCGATAGAGTTTAAATCTTTTGAAACATTATCAGTTTCAAGAATAATATCCTCTTTAAAATCGTAAATATCTTTTTTTTCAGCCACTTTTCAACTCTCTTTATAAATATCTGTTTTATATTCTACCGAAATTCTAACAGTAGAAAAAATAATTTTTTAAAAGGATATAATTCTTAAAGATAATATTTGGAGTTCTTTTATGAAGATATATTTAAATACAAGAGGTTTTACTCAAGATTATCAGTGGTTTAATATAGCTGAAGACAATAGTATCTCTATCAGCAGAAACTGGTGGGAGATGAGAGAGATATCTAAATTGCCGATCACCGATGATTTTTCAATTATATTAGGAAAACTTGAAAGTGGCGAATCATTTCTACTTGTTACTGATGCTGAAAGTCGAAGAGTTGATAGTAAAGGTAGGAGTATAAACAGTTCATTTCTATTTATTTCAAATGATGAGATTAGGCTTAGAAAATTAACCTCACTATTTTTATTTGATTATGAGGATTTAATTGATAAATTAGAGTTTGTAATTTCAGATTATCCAGATAGTGAGTTTGGATTTTCAGTTGAATATACTCAAGTTATTTTAGCGATGGAAACTTTATTAGAAAAATATAGTGTGCAATTTGAGTTTGATGCTGATATAAATGAGAATTATAGAAGTAGATTTGGCGAACTATATGTTAAATATTCTGAAAATGATTCAAATGGAAAAGAGTTGATAGGTTATCAATTAAATCCTATATTTGAATTAAAGTTAAAAAGATTTCTTTTAGGTGAAATTTTTCCTGAAGATGTAACTATTTTATTTAGCTATTTTCCACATTTAACTCTGCAAGATATTGAGAATGGACAGATATATTTAGCTGTTGGAAAAGAGCTTGATAAATTAGCAAAAAATATATTTATACAAGATAATGAAAACTGGGCTGAAATAGATATGAGAGAGCCTCGTTTTAAAAAATTGAAAGATAAGATAAAAAGATATAGATCTGAAATGGTAGTTATTAGTTTAATTATGTTTATATTTATACCTTTAATTTCATCTTATTTTAGTTTATCAACTATAAATAGTGAGTTAAAAAAAGAGAACAATATACTTGAAATAGATAAGTTAAAAATAGAAGCAGACAACTTAGAACTTTCTAAAGAGTTAAAAACCTATTATGGTGAAAATGGAACTAAAGACAATCCTGAAAACACTAAAGATCGATTAAAAATTGCTGAAGATATTAATGCACAACTTCTTATTGAATTAGATGGGGCAAAAAGTGTTATTACAACTTTAAAGAAAAAACTTCATAAAAGAGGAAATTTAGATCTGAATCAAGATTTAAATAATGATATTTTAACTCTACGAAATAATCTTGGTAAATGTGAAAGTGATAGAGAAAAAGATGCAATTCAGAGAAAAAAATTGGTTTCAGGTTATAAATGGTATCAAGATCTATATAATAGATGTAAAGAGAAGAATTAATATATGTTAATTTTAATAATTTTATTAACTCTGTTATCGGTTGCGACAATTTTTCAAACAAGAATTTTGTGGAACACAAAAAAAGAGAGAGATATTTTAAAAGATCAAATTGAAAATATTGATACTCATATTGATGAAGAACTTGTTGAAAAGAAAAAAGAGATAAATGATCTAATAATTGAGATTGATAAATTAGAAAACAAAGCTGAATATATCAAAATTGATCAATTAGAGATTGAGAGAGAGTATAAATATCTTCAAGATAGAAATAAGAAACTTGAAGAAAAAAACTTATCCATTGAAGAGAGAACACGAGAACGAGAAAAGGTTAAATAGATGTTCAGTGGTTTAATTCGAGAGATTGCAAAAGTTGAAAGTTTTAATAACTCCATTTTAACTTTGAAAGCTAAATATACTCCTAAAATTGGAGATAGTATCTCAATAAACGGAGCTTGTCTAACAGTTGTCTCAATCTCTAAAAATAGTTTTTCAGTAGAACTTTCTCCTGAAAGTGCAAAGATATTAGCTATTGAGAATTATAAAGATGAGGTTCATATTGAACCAGCTATGCAGATGGGTGATAGATTTGAAGGTCATGTAGTTCAAGGACATATTGATATAATAGGAGTTATAGAAAAAATTGAAAAATTTGGGAATAGTTATAACCTGTTTATCAAAATTGATAAAAAATTTTTACATCTAATTGTTCCAAAAGGAAGTATCACAATTGACGGAGTTAGTTTAACAATTAATGAAGTGGTTGATGAGGTTATGAGATTAACAATTATTCCACATACAATGGAAAATTCTATTTTTAAAAGCTACAAAATTGGCACAAAAGTTAATATTGAGAGTGATATGTTTGTAAGATATATTGAAAATATATTAAAACATAAATCAGATAGTGTTAGTTGGAATGATATAGATTCTATTATGGCAAAATATTAAAATTAACAAATCATATTTTCTTCGTGTTTAGCACGGAGACCTATTCTAAAACTATCATTATATTTTCCGCTATACAAATTTTTTGTAATCACAATTATAATGATTATTAGATATAATTTTTTTAGTTGTAATTATAAAAAACAGAGGATAGTTTTAGTTGAAAAAACAGACAGATAGTTTAAATGATAGAGATTTTAAGAATATTAAAGCCTCAACAGATATTGAAGAGACAGTTGAATTTGTAAAAAATATGCTGACAGCTGAACATGTAATTGTTTGGTTTAGAGATACAAAAGAGGATAGTTATATCAGTCTTTTGAATGAGACGAGAATGCGACTTCCAGCTGAATATGTGGATAGCTTTTTTATTGAATCAAATACAATTCAATATGATATGGATATGCACCACATGTTTCTAGGTGAAGTTCAGATGTTTTCAGAATATATGGGTATGTTAGAAGATGTCGTATTTCATAAACAGGAAGATAAGCCATTTGATCAAACAATTTTGATTCAAATTATGAATATTGATGATGAGGAACTATTTTTTCAAAGTAGTTTTCACAATACTCTAAAATTGATTGCCGATTCTCTTTTGCAATCTATAAATATGAATGGTCTTTCATCGATCACAAATTATTATCTTCAGGAACAGGAAAAAGCTTATACAAAACAGAAAGCTGTTTTACAGAATGATTTAAAAAATTCAAAAATATTTGATGTAGAGATTTTTTATAAACCATCAGATATTTTAAATGGAGACAGTTACTCAATTTATAAAGCTCCAAATGGGGATATTTTAATCTATGTTTTAGATGCGATGGGTCATGGAATTGGTCCATCACTTACAGCTTATTCAATATCAGTTATTATTCAGCAAAGTGTAAAAACAAGTTCAAATTTTAATGATTTTATGAAAAAAGTGCTTGATAATGTTCAATGTATTTTAACCGATGAGGAGCAATTAACTTGCGGTTTCTTCTGGTTTGCTAAAGATCTTTCTAAAGTTGAATATGTTGTTGCAGGAATGTATTCTCCAATTATTCTTGATGCAAATAAGATTATTTCTGCAAAAGCTAATAATATTCCATTTATGAATTTTGCTTCAGATTTTCTAGTTACTTCAATTGAGTTAAAGAATTTTCAAAAGTTTCTAATTTTTACTGATGGGCTTGTAGAGGACACAAAAGATCTCAAAATCAATTTAAATGATATGTTGAAAAATGATAAATATGCTAAAAAAATCTATAAAGAGTTAAGTCAAATGGCTCTCGAAGATGATACAACTATTATCAAATTAATAAAAAAAGATTTATAAGAATTTGATATGATTAGCCTGTAAATTAAAGTTCAAAAGGAAGATTATGGGTAGATTAAACAACATGTCAATTAAGAGAATTATTCAGGTCTCTTCTATTCTAATTGTGTTAATTTTAGCATTTAATACATATACGATATATCGCAGTGCTGAAAGAGTTTCAAACGAGCTTTTTGATATGAAAGAGGAGATTCTTCCGCATACTTTTAGGTTCATCAATCTTAAAATCGATGTGATTCAGATACAGCAATGGCTAACAGATGTATCAGCAACAAGAGCTAAAGAGGGTTATGCCGATGGATTTGATGAAGCTGAAAAATATTATATAAAAGCTGTTTCAATGGTTCGTTTTATGATAAAAGTTCATAAAGATTATAATGAACCTGAAATGGTAAATAAGCTAATTCAATTTAAAAAAGATCTAAATAAATATTACTCTATCGGTCGTGATATGGCACATGCATATATTGATAAAGGTTCAGATGCTGGAAATATAATTATGGAAAAATTAGACCCATTTTCTGAAAGACTTCAAAAAACAATAGATGGAATTATTGCAGAACATCAAGCTGAAACTTTTAACTCTATTGAACATAGTTATGAGAATCTGATAATTGTTCAAAATACGAATACAGTTATTGCGATAATCTTTTTTTTAATCTTATTAATTGTTTTTGGTTATATATTTATGGTTATTCAATCAATATCTCAAATTGAGGATCTAATAAAACTATATGGAAATTTAGATTTTAGAAAATCTTTAAAGATTAAAGGTAAAAATGAGGTTTCAAATATATCTCATAACTTAAATTTAATGATAGATAATATCAAACTGTTTTTAAAAGACACTTTAAAAAATAATAAAGATATTTTAGAACACAGTCACGAACTAATCTCTTCAGTAAGTTCAGTTTCTCAAGGTTCAGTTAAACAGAGTGAATTGATAGAAGCTCTTACAAATAGTATTGAAAAAGTGAAATATTTTATGGAGTTAGAAAGGTTATCTGCTGAAGATGGAATGGAGAGTGCTAAAACAACAAATAAAATTATTTTAAATATCTCTGAAACTATGACAGATATAGATCTTGATATAAATAGAAACTTAGATCATCAGACAGAGATGTCTTCTGAACTAAAAGGTCTAAATACAAAAATGCATAGTGTTATAACTATCCTTTCAAAAATTAGTGAAATATCTGATCAAACAAACCTTTTAGCTTTAAATGCTGCAATTGAGGCTTCAAGAGCTGGTTCATTTGGAAAGGGTTTTGGAGTTGTTTCAGATGAGATTAAACAACTTGCAGAAAATACAGATGAAATTATTAAGAATGTTGATAATGAGATTAAATCTTTTGTTGAAACTATAAATAATTTAGTTCATAAAATGGAAAAAAGTACAAGAGATTCAAAATCTATCACATCTGTAATTACTGAATTAAATGATGAAACAAAAATTGCTAATAATAAAATGAGCTCAAGGGTCTTTGAGTCTGATAAAAGTTTTACAAATATAAAAGATATTGGCGATCAAAATCAAGCAGTTATTGATTACTCAAATAGTATTTCTTCAATATCAGTCAAGAATATTAAAAACATAAATACTATTCACGATTTTTCAACAGAATTAAACTCAAAACTAAAAGAGCAGGAAAAAGAGTTGAATAAATTTAAACTTTAGGAGAATTAGATGGTTAGATTATTAGTTATAGCTTCTCTTTTACAGATTAGTCTATTAGCTGGAGTTTCAAAAATTGATATTAGTTCAACTTCTCATAATTTAGGAGTGTCTTCAAATCTAAATAATGTGATATTTAATTGGTCAAAACCTGAAACAACAGATGGAGATATTATCTCCAAATATCGTTGGAAATTTGATAATAATAGTTCTTCAGATTTAGAAAATGATAAAGATGCAAATGAAGTTTCTGTCTCATCAAATTCTCTAACTCTATCTTTAGTTGGAAAAAATGATGGTGATTGGTATTTTCATATTATGGCAATTACAGAACTCGGAGATAGTGGAGTTGATAATATTTTTGGAAAAATTGTAGTTGATAGAACAGCTCCAACAGTCTCAATTATTAATAAAACTTTAGATTCCAAAGCGGTAGAAATATCTTTGAAGTCTCCAGATAATAGTGCAAAGATCTACTATTCAGTTGATGGAAAAGTTCCTACAAATCAGAGTCAATTATATGATCGACCATTTACTATCTACTCAACAAAAGTTGTAAAATTTATTGGAATCGACTTAACTAAAAATAGTAGTAAAGTTTTTGAAAAGAGTATAACCGTAAATTACAGTGGAAATATTGTTAAATTTATCAATATTACAGATAATTTAAAAATTTCAACTAAAAGTATAAATGGTGCTTCTTCGATAAATCCTCAAATATCTGTTTCAGCTTCAGCCTTGCAATCTTATAGATATAGATTTGATTCAAACAAATATTCAAACTTAATAGATAAAGATAAAAGTATCGATACAACAAAGCTTTTAGAGGGTTTGCATACTCTTTATGTTAAAGGTGTAGATAATATTGGAAATGTTCAGATAGAGGACTCAGTCCTCCATTTTACAATTGACAATAGTCCGCCAAAATATATAAAAGGTTATATTGATAATCAAGTTTTAGGAGAACGGAATATTTTTTCAGAAAGTAAAGTTTTAACTTTATCTACCGATGAGGTTTCAACAATTAGATATACAGTTGATGGAGATACTCCTACTAAAACTTTTGGATCAATATATGATGGTTCAATTCAGATAAATAACAATAAAAATTTAAAACTAATTGCTTATGATTCTTTAGGCAATATTTGTCAAGTTAAGAGTTTAAATATAGTTATTGATAGAGAAAAGCCGACTATCCCAAAAATATTTGATTCAAATATGAATGAATTGGATAGTTCAAATATAGCTTTTTATAAAGATAAATATCTCTATAATCAAACTAGAATTTTTAATTTTACCTCATCAGATAATTTAACTCCAAACCCAAATATTTATTGGACTTTAGATGGAAAGACCCCAACTTTACTTAATTCTAATAGTGGAAATGTGTCTGTTCAATCAACTTCTACTTTAAAATTTATAGCAGTTGATGAAGTAAATAACTCAACTGATGTTCAAAATATAGATTTTTTAATCGATAAAACTGCTCCAAAATCTCTATCTTTTACAGTTTCAAATAGTTGTGTTAATAAAAATAACATCTATAATTGTATAAACTCTAAAATAGATATTAGATTAGATGCAATTGATAATGAGACTCCAAATGATCTAAAAATATACTACACTCAAAATGGTGAATTACCAAATAGAGATAGTTTAAATATAGATAATGGAAAGAGTGTAAATTTAAATTTAACTAAAAATGAGAAAACTTTTAAATTTGTAGCTTATGATAAAGTTGGAAATCGTTCAGAGACTAAAAATGTTAAATTAAGATATGATATTGAAAATGTCGAACAGACTTTACAAATTATATTATCACTATCTTTAGAGAATAATTCTTCAATTAACTCTAACAATTTAAAGAAAATTGGTGTAACTATCTCAAATGGTGGAGACAAAGTGATCTACTATTATAAAATTAATAGTTCAAACTATTCAATTGAGAGTAATATCTCTAAAAGTATAGATATTTCAAATTTAACTGACGGTTCTTATATTTTAGATGTTGTAGCTTCAAATGGTGAAATTAACTCAACTAAAAATAGTATCAATTTCAAAGTTGATAATACTGCTCCTAATAAACCCGTAATATCTGGAGAAAGTGAATTTAATATTTCAACAACTATTAATATAACTGGATCTGATAACAGTTCAAAAATATATTATTCAACTAATGGTGCGACTCCATCAACTGAATCTTTAGAATATAATTCTCCAATTACTATCTCTGAAACTGTAAAAATTAGAGCTTTTTCAATTGATAGTGTAGGAAACAGAAGTGGTGAATCAACTAAAACTTTTATAAAAAAAATAGTTGAACACATCGTTTCAGATAGTGATAAAAGTCAAAACAGTGAAAACCCAAACTCTAATGAGGATAGCAACTTAACTCAACAAGATAATCAGGACAATAATTCTTCTGAAACTCCTAAAGATGATAATAAAAATAGCGAAAATAATCAATCTACAAATAATAGTGATTCTAAAGAGGAGCTTGATAAAAGTTTTAATAATGCAAATATTATTAGCAATCAGATGATTAGAGATGAAAGTGGAAGAGAAGTTGGTGAAAGTTTGATAATTGAAAATAGTGTTGGAGATTCAAAATCAGTTGAACTGTATTATCCAAAAGATATAACTATTTCAGATGACGGCAATAAAACATATATTTACAGTAATCAAAATATCTCTCAAACTACAAAAGTTTTTCAAAATGGATCTGTTTCAAGTAAGATAATTGAAAATGGAAATATGATTAAAGTTAATTCTGATTTAACCTCTCAAACTATCAATATTTTAGAGAGTGGTGATATTCTGATTAAGAGTGGAGATATAGTTTCAGATAGTGGAAAAAGTTCAAAAATTGAGATCAAAGCTTCTCTTAAACAGGTTGAAATTAAACTATATTCAAATGGGAATTTAATCGATTTTCCAATAGTTGATTTAAATGAAGAGAGTGCTGATATAGATATATCTCTCAAAAGTGATAATTCGATAAATATTGAGTTAAATATCCCTTTAAGTTTCAAAAATTTAATTTTTTAGGAGAAATATATGAGATATATTGTTCTAACAGTCTTACTTCTTTTTTCAGGTTGTAGTAATACTGATGAAGATAAATTGGCAATCAAAGTTACAACTAACTCAAAAGATATAAATCAATCAGATGGAAATAAGACAAAAGAGGAGATTGATTCAACTTTAGAAACACCAATAATTGATGTTGATGTTGAAATTATAGATGGAGATAAAATTGGAATTGATGAGGTGATGATGGAGTTGAATAAAATTTATAAAGTTCGAAAAGGGGATTCTATCCAAGAAATTGATAATGCAAGAGTAAGAATAATTAAAAATTCTGAAAAAGATTTTTCTGAAGTTATTTTGATTAGTGGAAATGCTAGATTAATTCGAGGTGCAAAGAATTGATTTTAGAGATAATTTTTATCTCTATTTTAGGAATATCTATCGGTTCATTTTTAAATGTCCTAATTTATAGAGTTCCTAAAGGTGAATCAATTGTTCTTCCAGCATCACATTGTCCAAAATGTCAAGTTGAATTGAAAATCTATCATAATATTCCGATACTTTCTTGGATTTTTTTAAAAGGAAAATGCTCATTTTGTAACTCAAAAATTTCAGCTCAATATCCAACAGTTGAGTTGATTACAGGCTTTATATTTGTTTCGCTCTATTTGAAATTTGGGATCAATTCTCAACTATTTTTGACCTCATCAATATTTTCTATTCTTTTAGCTCTTTCAATAATTGATTTAAAATATAAAGCTGTTCCAGATAGTTTAAATCTTTTAGCCTTAACTTTAGCAATTATCTACCCTTTAAATATGGCAGGAATATTTCAAAACTTTGAAAATGCTCTAATTTTTGGTGGAGCTTTCTCATTTTTAAGGTTTTATGTTTCATATTTTGTAGGTAAAGAGGCGATGGGTGAGGGAGATATTATGATTGCAGGAACTGTTGGAGCAATTCTTGGAATCTATCTAGGTACTTTTGCTATATTTTTATCGGCAATCTTAACAATTCCAGCAATTATAATTTTCAAAGAGAAAGAGATGCCATTTGTCCCTTTCCTAGTTTTAGCTCTTTGGATAATTTACATCTTTGAATCAACATCGATTCAAATCGTAAATAGTATTTTCTACTAATCTAAACTCAAATTATCGGGCATTACCCGATAATCTTTGATTAAATATCAAACTCTATTTCTTCTCAATTAAAACAGCTGTAACATCATCGTCCATCTTTTTATCTGCAATAACATCAAAATAGTTAGCTAAAATATCTTTATCTAACATTGAATCCATATCGTTTTTATCAACAAAATATTTTTCATCTTCAGTAATTCCATCAGTATAGATAATAAGTTTTTGGAAGTCATTCAACTCAACTTTATCAACTTTTATACTAAAAAAGAAATCCATAAAAGGAATATTATTTGCTTTTAAAGATAAAACTTTATCTCCATCTTGAATCAAAGTTGGATACATTCCCGCTGAAAAATACTCAATATGTCTAAAATCTTTATCGAGATAGAAAAATGATGCTGAAAGTTGTTCTAAATCTGAAAGAATATACTCTAAACTCTTACCAAAAGCATTTGCTAACTCCTGAAAGGTTAATCTCTCATCAAGAGCTTTTTTCACAAATGATAGAACTGAAACACAAGTAAAAGATGGGACAATTCCGTGACCCATTGCATCTAAAACATAGAATAGATAACCACCATCTGGAGCTTTATGCAAAGAATAACTATCTCCACTTAAAAAATCATAAGGTTTAAAATGGATTGTCACATCAAGAATTTCATCATTTTCAAGCTCATTAATCAACATCGCTTGCTGTTTTTGAGCAGCCTTAGTTTGTTCATCAATAAAATATTTATTTTCTTCAGCTAAATGATCAACATCTAAAATATTTGCGATATATGAGATTGCGATATTAAAGAGTTGTGAATCCTCATTTGAGAATTTATTATCATCGTTTAATTTATTAATAGCTTGAAAAACTCCAATCATTTTTCTATCTTGATTATAGATAGGAGTCGCTAATATAGATTTAGTTTTATAGTTTGTCTGCTTATCAATCGCAGGATTAAATTTAGCATAGCTGTATGGATCATTAACAATAATTGTCTCTTTTAAATCATACACCTCTCCAATAATTCCAGCGGAAAGAGGAATCTTCAAATTTGAAATTCCATGACCAACTTTTGTCCAAAAAACTTTTTCACTTTCATTAATCAACCAAAGAGTCGCTCTATCACTCTCAACCAATTTTTTTCCAAAATCAGCAAGAATCAAAAGAAGACTATCAGAGTTATTTTCTTTTGATATTTTTGTGGAATATTGAAGAATTATTTCAATAATTTCATGAAGTTTTTTCTCTTTTTCAGCAGAATAATTAAATATAAAATCTAATGTATTATGAATATCCTCTTCTTTTTCAGCAAACTGTTTTAAAATCAACTCAACTATTTCATGAGTATCTTTATTAGAAGTTCGAGCTAAATCTATCTGTTCAATTAAATTATCTTTAAGCATTATTTCTCCTTAATCAAATTGACTAACTCTCTGTTTTGGAGGTAGGAATGACATCAGTTTTGTCTCCATATTTCTAGGATTATCTCCAGCTTGAATTGACATAATTCCCTCTAAAATAAGATTGTTTTGAAGAACTTCTTCATCATTTCTAATAGATAAGATATTAGCAATTGGACCACCAACTGTATTTCCAATTAATGAACCATAAAGAGTTGTAAGAAGTGCAACCGCCATCGCAGGTCCAATAGCACTAGGATCTGACATATTTAGAAGCATCGCAACAAGCCCAATTAGAGTTCCAACCATTCCCATTGCTCCAGCAAAGTTTGAAAGCATATCAAACATAGCAAAGTTTCCTTGATGTCGAACACTCATCTGTTCAATTTCAACCTCTAACATCTCTCTAATAACATCTGGTTCTTGACCATCAATTGCCATCATTAAACCATTTTGAAGAAATAGATTTTCCTCATTTTTAAGAGGTCCTTCTAAACTTAGAATTCCCTCTTTTCTAGCAGTTATTGCGAAACCAATTAACTTTGTAATTAGACCTTGAAGATCCTGTTTTGGAGGTTTGATAGCTATCATAAAGAAGCCACCCATCTGTTTGACCTGCTCCATTTTGAAACCAATTAAAATTGCACCTGCTGTTCCGCCAAAAACAATTAGAACAGATGCAATATCGATATATGCTCCAATTCCAACTCCTGTTGCCATCGCTAATAAAAGAACAGCATAAGTAAATGCTAAACCTCCGACCGTAGCTAAATCCATAATTCCCTATCCTTTTTAATTAAATAATCCAACCGCCACCAATAATTTTTCCATCTTTATAGAAAACTCCTGCTTGACCTTTAGCCAAACCAAAAATTGGTTCTTCGAGTTGAACTTTTGCAAAGCTATCAATAATTTCAACTTTACAACTAATAGCTTTTGTTCTATATCGTAATTTTACAGTAGCTTCAAAAATTTTGTCATCTATAAACATATTTAGATTTCGGAGAGTAACACTCTGTTTTGCTAAATCTTCCTTTTGTCCTACAATAATCTGATTTTTGTCAGCGATTATATCTGTAACATAATGGGGAACATGAGCAACTTTTAAAGTGAAACCTTTCCGTTTTCCAATTGTATAATGCATATATCCCTTATGTTTTCCAATAATATTTCCAGTTGGACTTAAAACATCTCCCTCTAAATCTACATTTTTATAATTTTTGATTATATCAACATAATTTTTTTCTACAAAACATATTTCTGAACTCTCTTTTTGAGATGCTATCTCTACAAGTTCAGGAATTCTAGAAGCAGATTTTTTGACATCAACTTTTTTATAATCTCCAAGAGGAAATAGAAGTTTTGGAATTATCTTTTTATCTATATTAAATAGAAAGTAGCTTTGATCTTTAGTTTCATCTAAAGCTTCAAGCAGAAATTTTCCATCATGTTTTAGATAATGTCCCGTAGCTAAAAAATCAGCTCCTATCTTTTCTGCAAATTGAAACATCTCTCCAAATTTAATTTCTCGATTGCATACAACACATGGATTTGGAGTCTCTCCATTAATATATGTATCAACAAACGGTTTATAAACTTTTTTAAAAAAACTATCTTGTAAATCTAAGATATGTATCGGAATTTTAAGAAAACTGGCTACTTTTTTCACTATTTTAATATTTGCATCAAAATAGTTATCTTTGTTGTGAAGTTTAAGATAGAGACCCTCAACTTCATACCCCATCTCTTTTAAAAGATATGCCGAGTATGATGAATCGATTCCTCCACTTAAACCTATTAATACTTTTTTAGACATATATTTGGTTTCAATTTTTGTCAATATTTTACCAAAAAAATATTATCTCTTCTCTGAATAACTCATATTCAATTTAAACATCGATTTATCTTTTCTATAAAGTTTTTCATACAGTTTTATAAGAGACAAAAATAGAGTGATAATTGCAGGTCCTAAAATTATCCCCCAGAAACCAAATGATGATATTCCTGCAATCATTGAGAAAAATATTAAAAGCTCATTTACATAAATTCGACTATCCATAACTTTAATATTTATATATCTGATAATCATCGGTTTAATTATTGTATCAGCAAAAAAAGCGATTACAACAACTGAATAAACCATTATTATAATTCCATTTCCATAATTTCCTAAAGAGAACTCATAAACTAAAAGAGGTAACCACATCAGCATTCCACCTACAACTGGAATTAGAGATGAGAATCCATATAAAATGCCAAACAAAATAGCATTGTAATCATAATAATATGTGATTATTGCAAAAAGAGCACCTTCAAAAGCAGCAGTTACAACTATCGAATAAAATACAGTTCCCATAACTACTGAAATCTCTTTAAACAGTGAAATTGTATCTTGAGTTGAAAGTGGAATTATCCGTTTAAAATATCGTCCAAGCCTATTTCTATAATATTGAATAAAAAAGTAGAATATAATTATCAGGACAGAATCTTTGAAAAAAATTACACTATCTCCACCAAAAGATAAAATCTGCTTTACGGCGTCTTTTGTAAATTGAGGTAGATTAACTGAAATTAAAAACTCCTCAATATCATATCTTATAAAATCAAAATATGACGGTACCATCGCCATAATATCTTGAACTGATGGAATAATCAGCCCGATTTTAGTTGTGTCAATAGCTTTTACAAACATAATTCCTTGATAGATAAAATAGCCGATTGGAACAAAAAATATTAGTGCTAACATTATTGAGGAGAGAAAAGCCCCCATCGCCTCTGAATTTGTTGCATTTGCTAATTTGTTATACACCGTTGAGGTAGCAATTGAGAAAAGTGAAGCTATTAATATTGTTAAAAGAAACTGCCCGTATAGAATCGATATCCAATAGATATTGAAAACTAACATCATTCCTAAAAAATATTTTGCATTCAAATTGTAAATCCTAATAAATTTAATTTATGTTAATTATAACTAAAAGATAAAAATTAATTTTAAAGCTAATATTGTTCTACCAAACTCATTTTAGAGGTCACAAATAAGCTACACAAATTGTAAATTTTTTTTGATAAAATATAGAATAAAGGAGAAATTTTATGAAAAGTAGTGTTTGTTCATATTGTGGAGTTGGTTGTGGTGTAGATATTGATCTTAAAAATCAAAAAATATTTGGGACAAAAGAGCATATTACAAATAGTGGTAATATCTGTTCAAAAGGTGCTTCACAACTTAAATATATTGGTAAAAATAGAGTTTTAAAACCTCTTTTTAGAGATAATCGTGATGATGAATTTTATGAAATATCTTGGAATGATGCAATAAAGATTGTTGCAGATCAAATCCAAAAAACTGAACCTAAAAAGATTGGCTTCTATCTTTCAGGACAACTTTTAAATGAAGATTACTATTTAGCGAATAAGTTGGCAAAAGGTTTCATTAAAACAAATAATGTTGATACAAATAGTAGAACATGTATGGCAAGTGCTGTTGTTGGTTATAAAAAGAGTTTAGGCTTAGATTTTGTTCCATTAACTCAACAAGATGCTATTGATTCAGATTTATATATTTTAATAGGTTCAAATTTAGCTGAATCGCATATTGTTTTATCTCAAAAAATTAAAAAAGCTAGAAAACTTGGTTTGAAAATTATTGTTATTGATCCTCGAGAAACTAAAACTACAAAATTAGCAGATTTGCATATTGCGATTAAATCAGGAAAAGATCTATTTTTTCTTCAAGCGGTTTCAAAAAAACTTTTTGAGATGGACAGATATGAGCCTAATATTAAACTGATTGGATATGAAAAATATTTAGAACAGATTCAAAAAATAGATATTTTAAAAAATATTGAGATTGCAGGAGTTTCTGAAAAAGATTTTTTAGCTTTTATAAAACTTTGGTTAGAGTCTGAAAATATCGTAACTTCTTGGACAATGGGAATAAACCAAAGTATTAACGGAGTTTCAGGAAATATAGCAATTATAAATCTCCACCTTTTAACTGGAAAGATTTTTAAACCTAAAAATGGTCCTCTCTCTTTAACCGGACAACCCAATGCGATGGGAGGTCGAGAAGTTGGAGGTTTAGCTACCACTTTAGCTGTTCATTTAGATTATACTGCTGAAAATATTAAAAGTGTTGAAAAGTTCTGGCAAACAGAAAATATACCTAGAGAAAATGGATTAACAGCTTTTGAGATGGTTGAAAATGGAAATTTAGATTTTCTGCTTGTTTCTCATACCGATCCTATTTATCATCTGCCGAATCGAAATTTAGTTGAAAGAGAGTTTAAAAAGATAGGTTTTGTTGTTGATATAAATGCTTATAATAATTCAGAGACTTCTAAATTTGCAAATATGATTCTTCCCGCCTCACCTTTTGGTGAAAAATTTGGAACTCAAACTAATCTTGATAGAGTTGTTAATCTCCAAAAACCTACTCAAGAAAAGAGTGGTGAATCTCTTCAGGATTGGGAGATTTTTGCTGAAATTGGCAAACAGTTAGGTTTTAAAGATCAATTTTCATATTCAAATTCTGAATCTGTGTTTGAGGAATATAAAAATATGACAAAACTTAGTCCAGATATTGATATTTGGAAGACATCTTACACCGATTTAGAGATTGAACCTTTTCGATGGGGAGATAGATTTAAGTTTGAAAAAGCTAATCTAATATTTCCAACTTTTGAAAAAGATAACGATGAGGTTTCAAAAGAGTTTCCATTTCTTCTTTTAACAGGACGAGTTGCAAACTCTTGGCATTCTGGAACACGAATTTCAAGCGATACAGCATTTTGTAATATCTCAAAAAATGATAGTAAAAAATTGAAAGTTTGTAACGGAGATCAAATATTTGTAATTAGTAGATATGGAAAGATTAAAATCTATGTAAAAATATCTGATTCTGTAAAAGATGGAACTATATTTATTCCAATGCATTTTAGAGACATAAACTATTTAACAAATTCAAATTTAGATAAATTTTCTAAAGAACCTGAATATAAAGTTTTTACAAAAATTGAACTGTTCTAATTTTTTAATTTATTTTATCATATTTGAAAATTGTAAATAACTATTATTTAGAGTTGAATTTACTTATCGCTAATTTATAACTTTCAATTAATAGGTATTCCATATTTTTAAAACTATTTGTTGATGGATTTAAAATTGATACCCAACTCATCCAACCATAAATTGGGTGAGGTGTTATCAAGTCTAGTTTCTGAAAATCAAAATTTCCTGAAATTATTTCACCTTTTAAAGGCCTTTTAAAATTCTGATTGAAAAGTTGTTTGAAACTATCTTTTGAAATTCCTAGATTAAATCTAAAAATATCTGTTCTACCCAAATTTGAAGCTTTATCATTTTTACCATCTCTATTTTTAATAGTACAAAAATATACTCCATTTGGTAGAACTCTATTTGGATTATAAAAAAAAGAGCTTTCCCCAAAAGTATTTTTTTTAATAACTCCTTGAAAATTATCTAATATATAACTTTCAATCTCATCTTCTAACATTTGTATTTTCCTTAAAATATTTGGGAAAAGAGTTTATCTTTTCCCTGAAAGTATCTAACCTAAATCAGCTTCTAAAACTTCTCTTTAACCTTCTCAACAATACTAGGATCTTTCAAAGTTGAAATATCTTGAGTTATCTCCTTATTTTCAAACTCTTTTCAAGTCATTAATTAATTCTCTAAATCACATTTCAAAGTTAGCTTTTGAATAAATTTATCTTCAATCATATTTCTTATGAAACTTTTAACCTCATCTGTATATTTTGTAAAAGTAAGAAGTTCTATATCATCACTTAAAATAGAAAAGTTTTTTACAATTTTAACTTGTAAAATATTTTTAATAAAATGTTCAATATCGTAGCAATTTTCATAATCTTTACTTTTAGATAAAGGCAATGTGTTAGGCATTTTAAAGAGCATTTCAAATCCAACTAGATTAATATTTAGAATATGGTCTAACCAAATATACAAATTATTATTTAAGGAATTAAATTTTAAAAATATATTTTCTAACTTTTCCTTTTCTATAACTTGCTTAAGTTCGGTAATATTATCGCGAAAAAATAGATAAATAATTACTTTCTTTATATTTTTAAAACCAGCTAAACTACGAAAGGACATTTTCGTGAAATCTTGTTGATCTAATTCAAAAAAGTTTTGTATAATTTCTAATGAAACAAGATTTGGTAATAAGTTTATATCATCTGTAAGTTTTGATAATTCTTGTTCTG